>SKEE01000005.1_pt1 | contig 283407 bp, 255 predicted proteins | sample 4826661 | NCBI WGS metagenome assembly SKEE01 (sample SAMN11008817, study PRJNA524170) | human gut metagenome | biome: Human fecal sample; material: Feces; isolation source: fecal sample from pouch patient p20 | host: Homo sapiens | place: Israel: Tel-Aviv | collected 2016-11-14
CAGATCTTATCTTATACATTTCTTATACATTTCTTATACATTCTCTGATTTATGTGTTCTCATAATTTTTTTGCACTTAATTTTGTAACTACAGCTTACTCAATGGTTTCATATAATGTAGTCAATATTTTAAGAATTTGCTCTTTCGTCAATCGACTGCTGTCAAGACAGAGGTCATATCCATGATGTTTTCCCCACTTTCGGTCCGTATAATTTTCATAGTAATATTTTCTCTGCTTGTCTACTTTTTTAATTAATTGCTTTGCTGCCTTTGCATCTAATCCGGTGCGGGCAGAAATGGTTCGGATTCGTTTTTCCAATGGTGCCGTAATAAAAACACAACGGCAATCTGGTTTGATTCTTAACAGATAATCCGCACATCTTCCTACAATTACACAATCTTCTGTTTCTGCTTTTTCTTTGATGATTTCACTCTGGGCTTCAAATAATACATCATTGAGTGGTTCATAATAAAACTGTCTCTGTATGGCAATATCATCTTCCATATCATAGCGCCACGGGTTTTCTCTTCTTTCATCGACCCGCTCTAATCTCTCTTCCGGCAGATTTTTCCGCTCAGCAGCAAGTGTAATCAGATTTTTATCATAAAATCCAATCTTCAACTGTTCTGCCAGACTTTGTGCAATTATTCTTCCCCCACTGCCAAATTCTCTTGCGATTGTAATTACTTTCCCCATAAAGACACCTCCCGCAATTTGTTGCATTATTGTCTGTACTTTCATTTTTTGTTGTTTTTATTATACAACAATTTCTTGATTTTTGCACTATATTCTATTATTTTCCTGTACGAAACAGCAATAAAGATTTTTCTAATTTTTTTGAAAAAGTTCTTGATTTTTCTAATTTATCTGTTATAATAATACCTTGTCAGGACAAATGGCAAAAATAAATATGGGCGATTTCCCGAGTGGCCAAAGGGGACAGACTGTAAATCTGCTGGCAACGCCTTCGGTGGTTCGAATCCACCATCGCCCATCCTATTTATTTTATTATGCCGCAGTGGCGGAACTGGCAGACGCCCGGGACTTAAAATCCCGTGGGTAGTGATACCCGTACCGGTTCGATTCCGGTCTGCGGCATTATTTCCTATGCTCTAAATCCTTGGTTTTACTGGGGTTTTAGGGCTTTTTTCCGTTGCGCTATTTTGGTACAATTTGGTACAGCTTTTTAAGTTCTTTTTTAATTCGTTTTTTAATATGTTTTTAAGTTCTTTTTTATCTTATTTAATTACCCTAATACTTTCGCCATCTGAGTCGTATCCTGCTCTCTGACACGCTGTCCGATATAATGCTGTGTCATTGCAAGATTGGAATGTCCTAACAATGGCTGGATGTCAATCGCCTTTACTCCCGAATCGTAAAGCATGGATGCTGTGGTAAATCGAATCTTATGACTGGATAAATAGGGAATCTCGATTGCTTTACAGTATTTTTCCAATCTCCGATTAAAGGATTCTGTTGTCAGGGTTCTTCCCTGATATAAGAAAAGAGGTTCTTTGTCTGGATTTAATGACTTCATCTTCTTTAAAATCTCTACCGCTTTATCCGAAACATATTCTGTACGGATGCTATAGTTTGGATTGCCTTTTGGGTCTTTGTATCGTTTCTGTGGACTGCTGAATGTCATATCATCCTGCAAGACACGTTCTTCTACCAACTGTCTGTGAATATCAACCTGATTTCCATTTTTTTCATCCCACGTCAGAGCCTTTATCTCTCCGATTCTGAAAATGCCATGAAATGCCAGCATGATTCCAAGTACATAAGCATCCGGCTCTAATGTCTCTAAATAATTCAGAAGCATTGACCGCTGTTCAACCGTGTATGCTTTTTTTACTGCATTAGGCATTTTGAATTTGAATTGAGAGTTAGAAAACTCTTTGACTGGATTATAAGCAATCTTTTCATTCCAGAACGCATAAGAAAAAATCCCATTTAAGACAGACTTTCGATTGTTAAAGTCTTTTCGAGTAATCTTTCCATTTCCTGTCCAAGTCTCAAACAATTCTTTGATATGTCTCGGCTTAATTTCCGCTACCTGCATCGTGGCAATCTTTTCATTTGCTAAGAACCGCCTCCAAATACTTGTGTTTTCCTCAATCGTTTTTGGTGTAACGGTTTCCGTTTTAGAAAGATAGCGAATCCAGTCTTTATAGACCGTTGTAAGAGAACTCAGGAAATAGTAATCATACAGTTTGTCGATTAATTGCTCTTTTGTTCTACAAATAAATTGTGGGTTCTGAGATTTAAACCGTCCATCCTTGCATACATAAAATTCTTTTGTCTTTCTTCCCTTAAAATGAATCTGATATACCAGTTTTTCTTTCTTTTTTGACATGATATTTCTTTGTATCACCATCTCTGATTCTGTTAGCGTACCATTTTCTAACATGCTTTTCAAGTTCTGGATACAAAGAAATTCCTCTTTTTGCTCTTCTGACAGTGTTATTTTTCTTTTTGCGCTCATTTTTCTTCATTGGCTCAATCACTCCAAACTCAATTTTTTCATATTTTTTTGCTTTGCTTCACTTTACCCAATAGAAAAAGATTGAGTTTTTCCCCTTTAATTATCTTTGTTGATTATTCGTTCTTTAAGTCTTTGTTCTTATCTATGCTGTCACTTTCATCTACATCCAGACTCAACTGCTCCGCATAGGGGATTTCATCTTCTGATGTTACTGGTCGAAATTTTTCATTTCGTCGAAAGTACGCTTCTAAACTATCGTAATTCGTAACCGTTCCATCTTCGCTATACACCCGTACTTTATGGATTCTTCTAAGAAAGGCTTTCCATGTTTCTGGATTCTCTTCCTGAACATTAGGAAACTGACTCTCTAACGGTTCATTTGATACGATGTATACTCTTGTATATCCTGCATAACGATTTGCATATCGAGCTGGAAGTGACATTGGGTAAATATCTAGGTAATTCAACATATCTGAAATTGGTAAACTGCTCCGAAACTCTTCAAAAACCAACACGCTTTCCATGTGATACGAGTCAAACGGATGCTTATAGTCCGTCACACGACAGATGTTTGCATCTCCATTTTCGTCAAAGATGCCTCGGGTCTTTCCAGTTCCAGTTGCACCATATACATAAATCACCTCGATTTTACGACGTTCCGTTTTGTACTTATCTTCTAAGTAACTTAATCGAGCCTTGTCAATCTTGTCCCCAATAAGAATACAATCGTTATTCAAGTCAAAGATTTCAGCATTTGTTAAGCCCTCTTTGATGCAGTCATATAACCATTCGTTATCTCGGTTTTTACCATTCTGTTTTGGACAGTTTCCCCATTCTTCAAACGTTCCTGCCACAGACGTTTCACTTTTCTTGGTTTCTTTCCACTTACCGCCTTTCTTGATGTAAGCAATATTTTCTTTTGCACCTCCCAGAGCTACTTCAATGTGAGCAGTGGGAAATTTACGCTTAACCGTGCTGAATCGAACCCTCGAATCAAAATAGACATAAATATGAGTATGAGGTATTCCATTCTCTCCAATTTCATCAGCCATACAAAAATATCTAGTCGTTGTGAACTCGCTAGCGAAGATTTCTCTGATTTTTGAATGGTCAAATCCATATTTAAGCGGATTATTAATCGTCAGCTGGTATGCATGACGCTGTGAGTCAACCGCTGGTTTTTTTACCTTTTTAGTATCTAAATCTTCGATTTTTTCTGTTTTATCCATTTCGTTTTCTCCTAAATAAATAAGTTTTTTCACTTTACTTTTTCTGTGTAAAGTGTGCATTTTTGCGAACAGGCTGAAACCCTTGATTTTGCTGGAGTTTTAAAGTGTTTTGTTTGTTCCGGTAGGGTAATACTACCCTACCGGAACTCAGTCGTCTCCGCCTCACAGCTTGAAGCTCCCGCCGTTGGCGGTGGCTTCAATCAATGAGTCCAGCGACGGCTGAAAATCCAAATGGTTGCGGATTTGTCGGCACATAGCCTCCTGATTTGTTATCCAAGGGACTACGATTTCCCGAACTCCGCATCCGTCCACAAGCGTTAAGCCCTGACCAGAACCATATCGTGCGGTTGGATTTGTCTCGAGTTCAGAAGAGAATCCGAGCATCCGAAACTGTTCCGCAGAACAGCGTCCAAAGCATACAACCGCCTGAAACTGCTCTCGTGACCCAGAGTCAAACAAGGAAGCATCTGCCCTCTGGACAGCCAGCATAATCCCTAAGTTAAGCCCTCTGGCAACTGCCAAGATTTCTCCCACATGTGCCAATAATTCCGATTTCAACTTCTTTGACTGCGATTCAGCGTAGGAAACCAGTCCGAACCATTCTTCGACAAACAACGTGATATGCTTCTCCAATCGGATTTTCTGCCGTCTAATTTCGGTAAAGAGACGATAAAAATCATCAATCATCGCCAAGGCTCGTTCCCCTGATGTATAAGAAGCTGACCCCTCAAATGGTTCGTACTCCTCGCCACCTTTGTAATCTGACAGATAGACAAGAGACTCCTTGTTATGTAGTAACTGCCAGATATACCAACGACAGGACTGACTCTTACCCGAACCGCTTTTTCCAGCAATCAAAATATTGCTTGTCTTTCTAGGCAAGACAATGCTCACCTTGTTTTTAATTTCAGTTTCAAAGTAGTCTCGTTTGTCGTAGCCTAATGTCATGAGTCTGTCTCCTGCTCTGGATTTGGTTTGGAAACTGGTTCTGACTCGTCTGGTACTGCTTCTTTGGGACTGGATTTTGCCAAAGATTTTCCAGCTTCTTCTTTTTCCAACGCTCGTCGTCTTATCTTTTCTTCCATAATTCGTTCTCCATTTTTGGATAATGTAACAATTATACTAAAACGTTCTGGACTCACATTTGAACAATATACCTTTCCAGTCTGCTCTCGTGTTTCCAAATAAAAATTTCTGATTATAAAGAAGATTTTTCTTCTCAAATCTTCTTTTGATAAGGATTTATACTTTTCTGTCAGTCCAAGTGCATAGACATCAAATTTCAATGCTCCCCACTCTAAATGCTGATACGATGCCAGCGTGGGTTCTTCATAAGGATTACCTGAGAACTTTTCAATCAATTTCAGGGCTTCCTGCGTGGACAAAATAAGATTTTCTTCTTCAATCTTATCTGGTGATGGCTGTCCAGTAAGTTCTTCTGTAAGCAGTTCCAAAAACTTTTTACACCATTTTCGCACACAGCTAATGCTAGACCACATCAGCTTTTTAGTTGCGTCCCACCAGTTGTCGCCCTGAATAGCATGACAGCGGTACAATGCCCAGCCTGTGATTTCAAAATAAACAATCATCGTACAAATCAAAACAATAATCATGGTTTTCCCTCCTGTTTTTAAGTGAGGGGCTTTTTTGTGCCCCTCGTTATTTTTTTGTTAATCCAGTGTTTCGACCAGTTTCACGTCGTCTGCACTAAACGAATCCTCGACGGACATATTTGTGCCTGTCATTCTCAAGTACGGTCTGTCTACACCATTAATAAATTCGACGTAAATTCGTTCGCCATTCAGACGACGTTCCTGCAATTCATCTTCGCTCATCAAGGGCTTTGTCGTTTTCGGAATCCGAACTCGAATTTGTGAGAAATCCATCGTATCGACGACTTCGTAATAAGTGCCAATCACTTTTTCCGTTCGATGTCCGTCCTGATATTCAAATATGTCTCCGATATGAAGCAAAATGAAAATGGGTTCTGAGAAGATGATTTCCAGCGGAATGTTCTTCTTGAGCAGTTTCGTTGCCATAGGCTTTCACCTCCTTTCTGCCTTAATCATATCGTCATCGGATTCAGCGTGCGGAAACTTTTCCTTTTTTTTCGTTCTTTGTTATTCATATTAATCTAATCATACCTATTTAGTGTTAATCTAATCGTTTTTCTTGAATCCAACCCCTCGTTCTATGAAGTGCACAATTTTTTTTCGTATCTGCACCTGTTTTTCTACCCATTGCACAATGTTTCGTATCTGTTCGTTTTTATGCACAAAGGCAAATGCCATTTTCCATCTCCATGCACAAATGCACTTCTTTCCCCTCTCTCTTAAGTTGCTCCGTATTCAAAAGTAAAAACTTTGTCTACCCTGCCATATCTATAGGGAAATCACCCAAAAGTAACGCAAGTAGGAGATTGGTTCTACTTTTTCGGAAATACACCTCTCGAATTCCGTATATTTTCTATTTTCTTTGGAGGTGTATACGATTATGGAAAATTTTTCGGAAAAATTAGGGGCAAAAATCAGGCAAATTCGGCAGGAAAAAAAACTTTCACAAACTGCATTTGCCACGGAATTAGGTCGGTGTTCTGTTCGAGCGGAGAACATTAACAAAAGCACAATCAGCCGCTGGGAAAAGGGAGAACTACTCCCCAATATCTGCACATTTTTCAAATTCTGTCACATTTATCAAATTGATGCCAACTGGCTTTTGGACATCGACCTTAACTTTCAGACGGCTTATCCTCTTCCTGATGAATATTTGCCAGACAACAATGAGATTTTGAAACGTATTGGAAAAAAACTCCGAACAGCTCGGACTTCTCAAAAAATCACATTAAAAGAATTGGCTTCCCACTTGGATTTTCGGAGCTTGTACTCTAAGAAAAAAACTGTGGCATCGACTGTTTCCAACTGGGAAAGCGGACTCTGTAAAATGCAGTTGTCCGACCTGCGAGAGATTTGCAAACGCTTAAAACTCGATACCAATCACTTATTAGACGCTTGAAGCAAAATGGATTTCGTGTTATCATGACCTTAACAAAACTCCATACTTTAATCAAAGCACTAGAGAAAGTGAGAATCCTATGACACATGGTAATAAGAAACAACAGGATTTGGAACTCCAACAGAAACACGAAAGAAACCTTGAACTCATCCGTAGACTTAGACTTATAGACGATGAGTTCATGGAGAAAGTTTTTGAGGACAAAGCCTGTGCGGAACTTCTGCTCCGAATCATTTTGGAAAGAGATGACTTGACCGTACAGAGTGTACATGGACAACATGTCGTTAAAAATTTACAAGGACGTTCCATCCGAATGGACATCTTAGCAGTAGACACAACTGGACAAATCCATAACGTCGAAGTTCAAAGAAGTGATAAAGGTGCTGGCGTAAAAAGAGCAAGATACAACAGCAGCTTGATTGATGCCAACATAACAGAAGCTGGCGACGATTATGGAAAACTAAATGAAACCTATGTTATCTTCATCACAGAGAATGACGTATTGAAAGGAAACCTGCCAATCTATCACATTGACCGAGTTATTCGGGAAACTGGTGAATTATTCAATGACAAATCACATATCATATATGTAAACTCAAAAATACAGGATGAAACAGAACTCGGTAAATTGATGTCTGATTTCTTTTGCACCAATGCAAATGATATGAACTACAAGGTTCTGGCAGACCGTGTTCGATACTTCAAGGAAGATGAGAAAGGAGTGGCGAGTATGAGTAGAGTATTTGAAGAAATTGCTAGAGAAGCGGCGGAAAAAGCAGCAGAAAAAGCGGCTCAGGAAACGGCTAAATCTTTATTGGCATTAGGGAAGTTGTCTTATGAAGAAATTTCTAAAGTATCCAAATTGTCTGTAGAAGAAGTAAAAGAATTAGATGGTAAAAGAACTGCTTAAGGAGTGGCAAGTATGAGCAGAGTATTTGAAGAAATTGCTAGAGAAGCGGCTCGGGAAACGGCTATTAAAACAGCTACACTTATGTTAAAATCTAAAAAACTTTCCTACGAAGAAATAGCAGAATTTACACAATTAACAGTAGAAGAAATTAAAGAATTGGACAGTAAAAGAACTGCTTAAAGAGGGCAAATATGAGTAGCGTATTTGAAGAGATTGCTAGAGAAGCGGCGGAAAAAGCGGCTCGAGAGACTGCGGAAAAAGTTGCTCGGGAAATGGCTCTGGAAGCAGCTAAATATTTATTGACATTAGGAAAGTTGTCCTATGAAGAAATTTCTAAAGTATCTAAATTGTCTGTAGAAGAAATTAAGGAATTGGACAACAATCAGCCAGCATAGGGTATCTTTGGGGGCTACACCCCCAATCCCCTGTGAATTGTTTCATAAAAATCATTGAAAATGTTTTTCATAAAACAATAAAATAGCGTTAGCTGACAAACTTAATAATATTCAATTTCCAGAACAAAAAAGCGTATGCTAAGAAGTACAGAAATGTATCTTTTTAACATGCGCTATTTTTTATCCGATAATCCCAGAAAATAATCGGCTGATACATGATAAAACTCACATAGAGCAATCACATACTCGATTGGCAATGGTCTTTTTTCTAATTCATACTGGGAGTAAGATGTCTGTGCAACACCCAGCAACTTTGCCACTTCTCTTTGGGATAAATCGTTATCTTGTCTTAAGTTTCTCATCCGTTCAGAATATTTCATATATCTACCACCTCAAAGCGATTGTATTATAAAAAACACTCTGGGATTGATTTTTAACTCAATTCGAGTTATAATATTTTAGAATTAACTCGTTCCGAGTTATATATAGTGCAAACAGTTAATAAAAAAGAACCATGGGCTAGATGGCTCTTCTTCATATTACGAATTTGGTATACTGTTTAAGAATTTGGCATGTTAGATGTCCGTTTAATCCAATCTTTTAACACCAGATTAATGTACTGACTGAAATTTCGGTCATCTTCTTCGGCTAATCGCTTAATTTCTTTAATTACATCTTCATCTAATGTAATGCTGACTTTGTTCTTTAATGGTTTCATCTACTTCATTCCTTTTTTCTCAAACTATACCATTTCGTATTATGAAGCATTGACTTGTCGGATAAAGTAGGATAAAGTAGTATTATAAATAATTTTATCAAAATACACGAACAATAAAAACTACTCTGACAGAGGGAGTCAAGAAGTTTGATAATTTGTGTATTTCTAAGGCAAAGGAGGAACTATATGAAGAACAAAAAGAAAGAAACTAATGCTATGAAACGCTGTGCGAAGAAATTAACGGCTGGGCTTTTAGCTGGGGCTATGGTGTTATCTACACCTGTTATTGCCGAGGCGGGAAGTTGGAGGCATAACACCCGTGGATGGTGGTGGTACAACGATGATTGGTCGTACCCTGCCAACGAATGGAAGACTATCTATGGTAAGGATTATCATTTTAATTCTCAGGGGTATATGGATACCTATTGGGCTAAGGTAGATGGTAAGTATTATTGGTTTGGTAAAGCCAACGATGGAGCGAAAAAGACTTACTGGCAGAATATTTGGGGTCGGTGGTATTGGCTCGGCTCTGATGGAGCGATGAAGACTGGTTTCCAGACGGTCTGGGGTAAGACCTACTACCTTGGTAGCGAGGGTGATGGGGCTATGAAGACTGGATGGCTTAGAATCCCTGCTGCTAATGGGTATGAGGGCGATGACCAGATTTATTACCTTGGTTCGGATGGTGTAGTACGCACTGGTTGGCAGACTATTGGTGGTAAGCGTTATTACTTCTACGATGAGAATGGTATGATGAGTCGTGGTATCTTTAAGACTATTGATGGTAAGGAATACTACTTTAATGATGATGGTACGGTGGCTACTTATTGGTTTAAGAATAAGAAAGGTACTTATTGGCTCTTTGGTGGTGCGGATGGTGCTATACGGACTGGTTGGCAGAATATTTGGGGTAAGAAATATTATTTTGATTCTGGCTATATGTTGACTGGTTGGCAGGAGATTGATGGTAGTTGGTACTACTTCGGGGGTAAGAATGATGGTTCTCTTAAGACCAATACTTGGATTGGTAAGTATTGGGTAGACGCTGATGGTAAGTGGGATAAGTCCAAACATAACCATGAGTGGACTGAAAAGGATGAGGTTATTGAGCATCCTGAAGAGGGACATTATGAGGATGTACTCATTTCACCAGAAGAAGGTCATACCGAAACCGTTCATCATGATGAGGAAGGACACTATGAGGATGTTGTGCATCATGAAGAGTCCCATATCGAGATTGTTCATCATGATGCTGTAACACATACGGTTGACCATCCTGAGGAATGGCACATGAAGACTGTTACCCATCCTGCTGAGACTCATACTGTGGAGCATCCTGAGGAGTATCATTGGGAGAAACTTCCTAGGGATTGCTATGATTATGATGATATTCGCACCTTTTGTGGTAGATGCGGTGCGGATATGGGAAAAACTCAGGAATCTATCCATGCTCATCTGGTATACCATACTAAACTTGGAGAGTCAATAGGTTATGCAGATTTTCCTGCTAAGAAAGTAGTCGATAAGGAGGCTTGGACTGAAACTGTTATTGATAAGGAAGCATGGGATGAGGAAGTTAAAGTGGTCGATAGGGAAGCTTGGACTGAAACTGTAGTCGATTCTGAGGCTTGGGACGAGGAAGTTAAGGTCGTCGATAAGGAAGAATGGACTGAGAAGAATGTATACATCGTTGATAAGGAAGCGTATGATGAGGATGTATACGTGGTTGATAAGGAAGCTGTATACGAGAACCAGTGGGTAGTTGATAAGGACGCATATACGGAGACAGTATCTAAGACGGTTTGCTCTATCTGTGGGGTAGAGAAAGATAAATAGTTTGGTTTGAAGAGTATAAAATATACATAACTTAAAAGAGGGGTATCCAAAAATGGATATCCCTCTTCTTCCAGATATGATAGACGATTGATTATTTAAGTTTCTGATAATCCATCATAATTTTTAATGCTGCGGTAAAGCCAATTTCCATATAGACTTCTTCCCATGTACTGAGCAGATTGTTGATTTCGTCCAGCATATAATTGTCAAAACCATTGGAGCAAGTATGTACAACTTCTTCGATTCTGTCGTATGCTTCTTCTAATCGGGTTTCACAATCACGTTTTTCTTCTTGATTATTCTCCCCATATAAGAGGTAATCGGTCACTCCTTTAATTGTTGCTCTTTTTAATACATTTTTGACTGTTTTCATAATTATTAGCCCTTTCTTTTATTATATTCAGAACTAATAAGCCATATTTTCGTACTTTAACGCAACTTAATTTTTGGTACAACGTCGGTACAACGACTTTCAGAGATGGCGAAATCCCCTTTCTATGCGGCTTCCAGACCCTTGTGGAAGTTCGATTCCGGTCTGCGGCATTATTTTACTCCAAATTCTTACTGGATTTGGAGTATTTTTTTATTCTATACCAAATTTGTACCAATTTTTCACACCAAAAAACAGTGCCGGTTCAAGAACCCTTCCGTATTAAACCGACACTGTTTTCTTATTTTCTGTTTTTCTTAATCTTATTTATCCTGAATACTAACTCCCTGGATTGCTACACTTCCTCCTCTTACTACTTCGATATTTTTAAAGTACTGTGAGAAATAAGCAATCATTTCATCATTCCTGGTTTCTGTCTGCATACATTCCAGCAAAATTTCTTCTTTTCCATAATCCACAATCGGAAGTTTAAAGATACCTGCAATTCTAAGCACTTCATTTTTTATTTTTTCATCACATTTTTTCACTTTGATATACAATACTTCTTTTCTGTGAATCGGACAATTTGTAAAATCAATAACTTCGATTACTTCGACACAGCGGTTGAGCTGTTTTTTTATCTGTTCAAATGTGGCATCATCACTTTCCACACTGATTGTCATTCGTGACATGGTCGAATCTTCCGTTGTTCCTACTGTCAGGCTCATTAAATTATAGGATTTTCCTGAAAATAATCCTGCAATTTTTGCCAGTACACCTACTTCATTTTCCACATATAATGAAATCCATCTTTTTTTCATAATCATTTTCTCCTTTCCTTAGCAGTCCAAAATCATACAGTCAAGTGCCTGTCCGCCTTGTACCATAGGAAGTACCAGCTCATCGCTGTCAATCATAAATTCAAGTATGGTCGGTGCATCTGTATGTTCTTTTGCAAATTCAAATGCTTTTTTGATATCTTCTTCTTTTTCAATTCTCATTCCATAAGCTTCATAACTCTCTGCTAATTTTACAAAATCCGGCTGATATTTTGGGCACTGTTCTCCAGGTCCTTTGCAGGTAGCACTGCAAGATTTTCTTCTTCTGGTACAGGTAGAGGAATAACGTTTTCCATAAAATAACTGTTGCCACTGGCGAACCATTCCCAGATAACTGTTATTAAAGATACAGAGAATAACCGGAAGTCCGTAAGCTGTTGCGGTAGCAAGCTCCTGAATATTCATCTGTACTCCACCATCACCGGAAATACAGATAACAGGGGTATCCGGATAACCGAATTTTGCACCGATTGCTGCCGGAAGTCCATATCCCATCGTTCCAAGACCACCGGAAGTCAAAAGTTTTTTGTTTTCATCCATTTCCAGATATTGTGTTACCCACATCTGATGCTGTCCAACGTCCGTTACAACAACCGCTTTTTTAAATTCTTCATTCATACATTCAATAATCTTCTGCGGTGTGATTCCCTTATCTTTCCTCATACCAAGTGGCTGTTCTTTTTCCCATCCACGAATCTCTTCAAGCCAGTCTTTGGTATCACATGGTTTGGCATGTTTTAAAAGTGCTGTCATTGCTTCTTTTGCATCGGCTACAATCGGGATATCAACCTGAATGTTTCTGGAAATCGAAGCCGCATCAATATCGATATGAACAATTTTTGCATTTTTTGCAAACTCATCAATCTTACCGGTAATACGGTCATTAAAGCGTGTTCCAATTGAAAACAACAGGTCACATTCACTGATTGCGTGATTTGCGGCATAGCATCCATGCATTCCAACATTTCCAATATACAGTTCATGATTGGTTGGAAGTGCCCCTTTTCCCATAATGGTTGTAATAACCGGAACCTGTGTCAGCTCTGCAAGTTTTTTTGCTTCCTCATTTGCACCGGAAATATTGACTCCGCCACCCATTAAAAATAATGGTTTCTTTGCCTGTGAAAGCAGGGAATTTGCTTTTTTAAGCTGCCCGATATGAACACCTTTGCTTGGCTTATAGCTTCTGATTTTTACTTCTTTTGGATAAAGGTCATCGCCCTCTTCTAACATAATATCTTTTGGAAGGTCTACTACAACCGGTCCTTTTTTTCCGGTATTTGCAATATAAAATGCCTCTTTAATAATTCTTCCAAGATCTTCTCTTTTTCTTACTGTTACCGCATATTTACAGATACTTCTTGTAATCCCTACAATATCAACTTCTTGAAATGCATCATTTCCAATCAAGCTTGTCGGTACCTGACCGGTAAAACAAACAAGCGGAACACTATCATAATTGGCAGTTGCAATTCCTGTTACCAGATTTGTTGCTCCAGGTCCGCTTGTTACAAGACAGACTCCGGTTCTCCCAGTTGCTCTTGCATATCCATCCGCTGCATGTACCAGCCCCTGCTCATGACGTGGCAGAATTACCTGAATGGAATCCTGCTTATATAATTCATCAAAAATATCAATCGCATATCCTCCTGGATAAGCAAAAAGAAAATCAATTCCCTCTTTTTGTAATGCCTTTACAAACAATTCTGTCCCTTTCATATCGTTTCCTCCTAATTCAAATTTACTTGAGTGCCCTCACGAGGGGATAAAAAAACGCCCTAAACCATCTCTGGCTTAGGGCGAATAAACAATCCGTGTTACCACCTAATTTCAGGAATCTCTTCCTGCACTCTGCTGATACGGAAAAAAATCAGATTTTTTCGATATCATTTTCCATATAACGTTGGAAACTTCCGTTGAGCGCTACTGAAAGCCTGTTATCCGCTTCGTTCGTCTCACTGCTCAGAGGCTACTTCCATACTCCCTTGCTGAAGATTCTCACCTGCCATCTTCTCTCTGAAAACCGGTTGAGCATGTACTCCTCCTCGTCTTAGCATTTCTCTTTATTGAAAATAATTATATCAAATCCTGTATTGTCTGTCAATTCATATTTTTATTTTCATTATTTCTAACGTATTTTAACGTGCTTTAACGCACTTTTTCCTATTCGGTACAACGAAGAACGACTGCACCATGTGATGGCAGGGTCAGCTGAAGCACACCGCCTTTACAGACAGATACTTTCTTTATCAGGCTATAACCGAAATCACCGGTTGCAATTAACTGTTTAAAGTGAATTTCTCTGGATCGTGAGATTCCAAGTTCCCATACCGACAGAGAAATTGTTTTAGCTTCATTACTGTTATTGATTGCAATCACACTTCTTTGTGTATTCGTAAATCTTCCATAACAAAGCAATTGATAATCATTTGCAAGGAATTTTAAAGAACCTTTGATAAATTCTTCATTTTCTTTATGAATCGCAATCATTTCTTTATGAAATTCGATTAACTCTTTATCTTCATTTCCCCACGGATAGGTTCTTCGGTTATCCGGGTCTGTAAATCCACATACCCCTGCTTCGTCTCCATAATAAACAGTCGGTGCGCCAGGCCAGGTCATCTGCATGACAACGGCTTCTCGCAATACTGCTTTATTAATATCTTCTGATGCTGCATGGGAACCTAAATTAGCCACACGACCTACTTTATGATTGGTTCTTGTAAGAAATCTGGAATGGTCATGGTTGGAAAGCTCATTCATGGATACCATCAAAGATGGAGCATAAAAGCTTGCCATATGATATTTCATTGCCCCGATAAAGCAGTCACTGTTTCCGTACATGCCTTCGTTGTATTCATCACTGTGTTTTTCCATTCCGGTCAGGAACCAAGTCACCGGTTCCATAAATGCATCATAATTCATAACCGTATCCCACTGGTCACCCTCTAACCAGCTCTTGGCATCTCCATAATGTTCCGCCAGAATAATCGCATTTGGATTGGCTTCTTTTACATTCTTTCTGAAATCACGCCAGAATTTATGATTATACTCGTTGCTGTGTCCCAAATCTGCTGCCACATCCAGCCTCCATCCATCTACATTATAAGGCGGAGAAACCCATTTTCTTGCCACTTTCATAATATACTCATACAGACTGTCCGATGCCTCATAATTCAGTTTTGGCAGAGTTTCATGTCCCCACCAGCCATCATAGTCTTTATTATACGGCCAGTCATTTTGATTATGGAATAAAAAGAAACTGCGGTATGGGCTGTCTGCCGATACATAAGCCCCTTTTTCATAACCTGCCTGATTTTCATAAATACGCTCTCTGTCCAGCCATTTATTAAATGAACCACAGTGATTAAAGACACCATCCAGAATCACCTTCATTCCTCTTTTATGTACTTCTTCTACAAATCGTGCAAAGAAACGATTACTTGCTTCCAGATTCTCATAATCGGTTACTCTCTGAATGTATTTTGATGCATGAGAATTGTCCTGGTCACCCCAGTTTAACGGTTCTCCTCCATCTTTTACGATTTTTCCGTAATGCGGATCTACATAATCGTAATCCTGAATATCGTATTTATGATTGGATGGAGAGACAAAAATCGGATTAAAATAAATCACATCTACGCCTAAATCCTGAAGATAGTCTAACTTATCCCATACTCCCTGTAAATCTCCACCATAAAAATCACGAACATCCATTGCCTGTGGAGGTCGATTCCAATCTTCTACTTTCTGTACCGGTGCTGAAATATAAGAATATTCATTGGTCACAACGTCATTTGATTTGTCTCCATTACAGAAACGATCCACAAAAATCTGGTACATGACTGCACCTTTTGCCCAGTCCGGAGTCTCAAATCCCGGAACAATTCCAAATGCATAATGTTCGTCTAAGTCTTTTACAATACCAAAGCGGTTATAGTAGCAGTGTACTTTACCGGAAAATAATTCAAAATGATAATGAATGGTTTCTGTTCCAACCAGAAGTTTCGTTTCGTAATAATCAAAACCATCTCTTGTCTCGACCAGATTCATCTTCTTTTTTTCTTGTCCGCTGACCAGACAGACCATATCAACATTTCCACGTTTCGTACGAATTCTGATTTTTACTGTGTCTCCGGTTTTTGGCTCAAACGGCATACGGTAACTTTCCGTCTCATCACTGAACACCGCACGTTTATTGAAAGCAGGGCGCATGTTTGTCACATACTCCTGAATTTTTTGCATATTTTTTAAGTTTTCGTAATTCATATTTTGCATCCTCTCTTTTTATTCCGGTCTGTGTTTGAATTACTCTTTATAATTCTAAATAAGTGTAAAGTAAAAGAGGCAGTCTCTCGACTGCCTCTTTTGGAGAAGGTATTTCTTCTTATGGGGTGTAGCAAAAACTATATAATGTATTGGGGGGTTTTTACAGTTATTATAATAGCATGTACGGCACAAAAAGTGTGCACAATCTTATTATTATTTTAAAACTTTTTTTGAATAATTTTACATGCTCTATAAAACGACTCTGCTTATCTCTTTGTTAAATCATACAAAGTACCACCCAAATCATTCTCTAAGCTTTTTTGCTCCTCATTTTCTGAAAACAATGCCTCAAATTCTTCCCGTCCGATTTTTTCCTTTTCCAACAGCAGTTCCACACATTTGTGTAAGACATCTATATGTGAACCAATCAGCTCTTTTGCCTGTGAATACGCTTCATCAATGATTCTTTTTACTTCGCTATCTATCACTGCTGCGGTCTGTTCGCCATAATTTCTTGTATGCGCCAAATCACGACCAATAAATACTTCGTCCTCATCACTTCCGTAGTTAATCAATCCGACTTTATCTGACATTCCGTACTGTGTCACCATCGCCCTTGCAAGCTGTGTTGCCTGTTTGATATCCTGAGAAGCACCGGTCGTCACATCCTTGAAAATAAGTTCCTCAGCAACTCTTCCTCCTAAGTCTACTACAATGTTCTCAAGCATTTTATTTTTGCTGTTAAACATTTCATCTGCCTCTGGAAGCGGCATCGTATATCCAGCTGCCCCAAGACCGGTCGGAATGATAGAAATCGTGTGAACCGGTCCCATATTTGGCAAAAGGTGGAATAAAATTGCGTGCCCCGCTTCATGATATGCTGTAATTTTCTTTTCTTTTTCTGAAATAACCTTACTTTTCTTTTCTGCACCAATTCCAACTTTTACAAATGCCTGACGGATATCTTTCTGCGTCAGATAATATCTTCCATCTTTGGCAGTTAAAATCGCAGCTTCATTCATAAGATTTTCCAAATCTGCACCGGTAAATCCGGCGGTTGTTCTTGCAATTTCATGTAAATCGACATCCTCTCCAAGAGGTTTCTTTCTTACATGAACTTTTAAAATTTCCTCTCTGCCTTTAATATCCGGTCTTCCAACTCCAACTTTTCTATCAAAGCGTCCCGGACGTAAAATGGCAGGGTCTAAAATATCTACACGGTTTGTCGCAGCCATCACAATGATTCCCTCATTGACTCCAAAACCATCCATTTCAACCAATAACTGGTTCAAAGTCTGTTCTCTTTCATCATGACCACCGCCCATTCCAGTGCCTCGTTTTCTTGCTACCGCATCAATCTCATCGATAAAAATAATACATGGTGCATTTTTTTTGCCTTCTTCAAATAAATCACGGACTCTCGATGCACCTACACCAACAAACATCTCTACGAAATCCGAACCGGAAATCGAGAAGAACGGCACTCCTGCTTCACCCGCAACTGCTTTTGCAAGCAGGGTTTTACCGGTTCCCGGAGGTCCGACTAAAATCACACCTTTTGGGATTCTCGCCCCGACTTTTGTATACTTTTGTGGATTCTTTAAGAAATCGACTACTTCTTCAAGGTCTTCTTTTTCTTCTTCCAAACCGGCAACATCTTTAAATGTCACCTTATTTTCTTCATTCACCGTCATCTTGGCACGGCTCTTTCCGAAGTTCATCATCTTGGCATTGGTTCCGCCACCTCCGCCTCCAGACATCTGTCTGCTCATCATACTAATCAGGAAAAATGCCATCCCTGCCACTAAAATAATCGGCAACACAGAAGACAGGAAAATATTATCTCCCGGAACATCTCCGACTTCCAGTGCAATTTCTGAATAATCTCCCAAAAAATCCTGTATTTCTTTTACATCCAAAGCGTAAAACTGTACGGAATTTCCATTTGTTAAATCAACTGACACTCTTCCGGTTGGGTATTCTTTGTTCGGATGGATGTATACACTTTCCACTTCATTATTCTGTACGGATTCATAGAAATCCTGCTGGGAATAACTGTTATTAATTGTAAACTGTCTGGTCATAAACCAGTAACCTCCAACAAACAATACAATCAACAGCAGAATACTTGGAATCCAGCTTCTTGCCTGCTTATTCACTTCGTGTATCTCCTTTCACCGGACTGCCCTTAGAATTCTACCACTCCAATAAATGGAAGATTTCTGTATTTCTGTGCATAGTCCAGACCATATCCCACTACAAATTCATCCGGAATATTGAAACATACATAATCTACTTTTACATCTTTTACTCGTCTTTCCGGCTTGTCAAGCAGGGTACACAGACGGATACTTGCCGGATTTCTCTGTTTTAATACTTCGATTAAATAGCTTAATGTTCTTCCGGAATCAATAATATCTTCTACAATAAGAACATCTTTTCCTTCAATACTCTCATCTAAGTCTTTAATAATCTTTACCACTCCACTTGATTTGGTATCATCCCCATAACTCGATACAGACATAAAGTCAAGGCTTACCGGCACTTCAATTCTTTTTGCCAGTTCACAGGTAAAGAACACTCCGCCTTTTAAAACGCAGATTAAATGAACCGCTTTACCTTCATAATCTTTTGTAATCTGTGCTCCGATTTCTTTTACTTTTGCAGCCACATCTTCTTCACTGATTAACTCTCTGATTGTTTCACTCATCTTCGCTTTCTCCTTTTACATGTACTCTGATTACTGTTTTCGTCTTTTCCGTAACTTTATAGTATTCGCTGATACGATATCCTACTACCCATAAAATATGAGAACCGTCTGCTAAAACAGTAAGACTGTCTCTTTCTTGTCTTGGAACTTTACAGTCAATCAAATAATCTTTTAATTTTTTTCTTCCTCCCTCTTTCGTTACGGTAAGGAAATCTCCCGCCTGTCTTTTTCTCACACACGGAATCTCTTTTATTTTATCATAATCAAACCATTTCGTATACTTTTTTTCCTGAATTTGCATGTTTTCATAAGGAAATACTTCCATTTTCAGCTCAATTTCTGATTTTTTTTCAAGTTCTCCCTTTATCAGACAGATATCCCCATAATTCTGCCAGACTGTAATCCCGTAAATCAGAGAAATTCGGCTTCCGCTTTGCTTCTTTTCAAGCTCCTGTATCAGCTTGACATGTAACATTCCGATATCCTTCTTTTTACCTGCTGTCTCAGAAACCGCTCTTTGAATCACATAAGACTGCATTAATCTATCTTCCTGAAATAATCCCTGTTTTATGATTGTTCTGTCCTTTTTACAGATTACATATCTGTTATACATCATATCCGCATTTCTGCCAATATATTCCTCTGCCATAAGAAAAGTTTCTGCTGCATTTGCCAGATGCAGGACTGCTTTTTCATTCAGTTCTTTCAACTGTGGAAGAATATTCTGACGGATTTTATTTCTTGTATAAGAAGCTTCCTTGTTGGTACTGTCTTCTACCCAAAGCTGATTTTTATTTTCCAGCCATTCTTTAATTTCTTCTTTTTCCACACAAAGGAGCGGACGAATATAAGAAATCCCTTTAATCTCTGTAACCGGACGGATTCCCGCCATTCCACCGATTCCTGTTCCCCGTACCAGATTATGAATCATTGTCTCCGCCAAATCATCCCTGTGATGCGCAAGTGCGATTTTAACGGTCTCTTTCGCCTTTTTCGCCTGCGTCTCAAATGCCCGATGTCTGACCATCCGCCCTGCTTCTTCTTCCGTTAAATGTTGCTTTTTTGCCAGTTCTAAAACCGGATAGGAATAACAGGAACAGAAAACACCAAGTGACTCACACAAGTCTTTTGCAAATGTTTCGTCCCTGTTTGCCTCTTCACCTCGAATCTGATGATTGACATGGACTGCCTCAAGCAAAAAAGAATTTTTTTCCGGAGATTTCTTTTGACATTCTGTCTGATATTCTTTTAATAAAAGCAGAAGCCCTACTGAGTCTGCGCCTCCTGAAAGCCCCACAATCACCCTGTCATCCGGTTTTATCATCTGATATTGTTCGATATAGGAAAATACCTTTTTCATTTCATCTGTTTTCCAATCTTTATTTTTTCCATACGCCTGCTGCCAGCACAGTCATATCATCTGCTGCCTTATATTCACAAAGTGCCAGCACTTTCTGTAAAATTCCTCTTCCTAATTCCTGAGGCGCTTTCGCATGAGTCTGTAAAATAATTTCCTTTAAAGTCTCCTCGGCCCGCTCCTCCGGAAGTGCATCTAAAACTCCATCTGTCACCATAATTAAAAAATCACCATTATACAACTTTTTTGTCAGTGATTCGTAATCTGCCGGAAATACCAGCCCCAGTGCCATACTCTCCGATGTAATACTCTCAACCCACTGGTCACGCTTGATAAATGTCGTTGCTGCACCAGCCTTTAAGAAATGGCACATTCCCGTATATAAATCAATAATTGACACATCAACGGTTGAAAATTTACCGCCCCGCATCTGAAGATTTAAAACAGAATTCACTAATTTTGCCGCACTTTCCCCTGAAAATCCAGACTCCACCAGCTGTTCTAATAAATCTACCACATGTTCGCTTTCTTTACAAGCCTCGAGTCCAGAACCCATTCCATCCGAAAGACACATAAAAAACTGACCATTATCTTCTGCCGTGCACATATAATTATCGCCGGAAATTGTTTCTCTGTCTTTTGTTACCTTTGCAGCTCCATATAAAATCCGAAAATTTACATCCTCTACAAATCGCACAGTCATCTTTTCTTTTGTCAGAAACATCTTGCCCTCTATTCGGGGTGTCATCTGACAGCCACACATTTTTGAAAGTACCTGTCCTGCTTCTGCTGCCGAAATACAGCGTTTTCCTTTCGTATATAATTCACAGAAATACTGGATTTTCTCGTCTGGCTGTTCTAACATCCAGATATTTCCTGCCAAAATATGTTTTTTCTTTAAACGACGTTTTAACTCTTCCTGAAACACGGCATCTACAGGGATAATATCAAAGAGTTCATTCGACAGCGTATTCATAAGCTGTGCCATCTCTCCCAACTGTTCTGCAACCGCCATCCGATTTTCCAGCAGTTTATTATTCCAAATCAGGATTTGCTTCTGTCGTTCCATCAGCCTCTGCATCTGTTCCGTCATTTTCCCCTGATTGATACAAAACTCTGTTAAATTCGCTCTTGCCGACATGATTTTCTGTACATCCTGTTTTTCCATCAAACGAAGCAGATGATATAAAATCTGATACGTCTGCAAAGGATGTTCTTCCCAACAGAGTTTTCCCGCCGTACAACTTCTGCAAGGACCATCCCGAAGCTGTCGAATCATGTCTTCCAGCTCTCCATTGCTGATATAGTCTTTTCGATAAGGAAGTCCATAAAAACTATCCGCAAGCTTTTGAAATGCAGCGGCATAACGTCTCATTCTCTCTTTTTGCGGATGCTCTTCATAAATTACAGTTGCCGCACTTTTTCTCATATCTGAAAAAACAGTTTTTGCCATGTCCCTCAGTATTAACAGGATACTGACTATGAACATGGCAATCATCCATTCCTGCATCTTATATCCCTCCCTAAACAGCCACTCCTGTCCAAAGAGTATTATAGATGTTTTTTCTTTTAAACTTTGTCAAAAACATGTTCTGGTTTTCAAAAAATTTTAGACAAAATTATCACTTTTCTTTAAAAATAATTTCATCTCCTTCCACCAGTCCAAGTTTTTCTCTTGCTACCTGTTTTGCATATTCATCACTCTGCATATATTCTTTTAATGCTTCAATCTCTTTTGTGCGCTGCTCCTCTGCTGATATCTGTGCCTTGACTTCTTTTCTCTGGCTTTTATAGTCACCTATTTTTTCTTCTAATGCATAACTTCTTGCCATTAAAGAAATCGAAAGTGCAGAAGCAACTAAAATCACACTAATCATCGCCGTTTTGCTTTCCGGCTGTCTATTTTCATCTTTCTTTAATTTTTCTCTTCGTTTCCGACTGAATTTTTGATTTTCTTTCTTTCTCATTCTGATTCTTCCTGACTTTTTGTATCGACTTTTGTTCATACAAAAAAAGTTTAACTCTTTTAATACATAATTTCAACCTTTTTCTTCCCCTGTGTAGAGGAGTCAGCAAGATTCCAAATAAAGTTACGATTTTCAACAATAAAAATCCAAACAGTCTCACAATCCATCTGCTTATTGTCGCATAATAGAAAAGAGCTCCTGCTGCCATTCCAGCCAATGCGTAAACACGTATCTGACCGTTATTTTCCATATATATAACATAAAAAACAAAAAGACCCGCACTACTCCAATAAATTAAATCCTGTAAATCAATCCAGAAACGGCTGTTCGTCATCACACTGCGCCAGATTCTAAGACAGTCATAAAGCAGACCAAGGAAAATCCCCGTCAGGAAAAGTTTCAGAAGAAGCAAAAATTCCTGTTCCATATATTTGCTCATCTTTATTTAAAAAACCTCTTTATCATTCCTTCTTTTCCCTGCACACTTTCTCCCCTTGCCCGGTCGTAAATAAGGCTGTCTACTTTCCCTGCAATGTCTACCTCTTGTTTTTCCAAATCAAGCCGTGTCACATGCAGTTCTTTTCCCTTTACACTTAAAATACCCAATTCTGTCACCAAACGAATCTCTTCTTCATCAAAACAGAGCACATCACTGACTCCGGTTATACTCCCCTTATTTCTTGCACGAAGTTCCAGTTTATGTGCTCTTCTTTCCACCACTTTTTCTTCCAAAATAAAAAATCCCCCAACTCTCTTAAAAAGATTATATGGGGGATTTTTCTCTAATATACACAAATTTTAAAGGTAACGGAACAGCTCGCTTGCTGCTTCTTTTTTCACCGTTTCCTGCACATCCAGCACTTCCACTCGAACATTCTTGCTTCCGAACTGGATTTCCAGAATATCTCCTGCTTTTACCTGCGCAGATGCCTTTGCCGGTTTGTCATTAATCAGAACACGTCCCGCATCACAGGCTTCATTTGCAACAGTTCTGCGCTTAATCAGACGGGAGACTTTTAAATATTTGTCTAATCTCATTTTTTATGCGTTTACCATATCTTTTAATGCTTTACCAGCTTTAAATTTTGGATTTTTAGAAGCTGCGATTGTCATAGTTTCACCAGTCTGAGGATTTCTTCCTTCTCTTGCTGCTCTTTCAGCTACTTCGAAAGTACCAAAACCAACTAACTGAACTTTTTCACCTTTCTTTAATTCAGCAGATACTACATCGATAAATGCTTTTAAAGCTGCTTCTGCATCTTTTTTTGATAACTGAGTTTCTGCTGCCATAGCTGCAACTAATTCTGTTCTGTTCATGAATATTTCCTCCTAAAATAAATAATCTTATTTGCAATGTTGATTCTGACTGTGGCTGCAAAATACAGCCTCAACATACTGTTATTTATACCTTGTTTCCTATAGTTTGTCAAGCGTATTCAAAAAGCCCGGGACATCTTTTTTTCTTATTTTTCCAATGTGTTGATACTTTCTACAAATTCAAGCCACTTTTCATACTGAGAAATCAGCTTCCTAAGTTTTTCCAGATTTTTTTTCGGAATCCATACTTTATTGTGCGTATAATAATAATTTGCAAGTTTCCAGAATTTTTCCGGATAAGCAAATCGGACGGCAAGATTTTCCCTCTCTTCTTTTATGAGCGGGCGAATCTCGCAATAGCTTTGAATCATCTCTTTTCCCAGTTCTTTGTCCCAACCGTGTTTCTCTAATATCTTTCTCATAAACTGATACAAATCTGCCATCTGCACATCATAATTCCAATTATCAAAGTTGACAACCGCAGTTTCTGAATCCCACATCAAAATGTTATGCTGATGAAACGCTCCATGGCAGACACAGCCTCTTTCCAGGCTTACGGTACGCAGTCTGTCATAAGAAGATTGACTGATACGCTTAAAAGCCTCTTCTGCACAGCAAAGATAACGGTCTGCATGTTCCAGATAACAGCGTTCAAATTCATTTTTCTGATGTTTTTGAAATATAAACTTTTTAATTTTTCTCAATTCCCGATTGTGGCGTTCATATTCACTCAAAAGAGATTCCCTCACATAATGCTCCCAGACCGGCATCTGCATTGTTTTATGTAAGCTGGCAAGTGCTTTTACACTGCGCATGATATCCTTGCGGGACTGTGTATCACATTCTTTTCCATCGTACCAGTTCTTTACCAGATATGGAATATTTTCTTTATCAACTGTAATATAGTTTTCTTCTTTATTTCGTTTTAGTGTATCTACATGAATTTCTTTTTGACCTGAAATTTTTTCAAGTAGTTTCGCCTGATATTCTAATTTTCTTGTTGAACCGTAATACTCTCTGATTAAAACAAGCCCCTGCCCGGTCTGGCAAATTAAAGCACCACGACCTCTGCTTGCAGCCGATGCTTCTAAATCATACTTTTCTAAAATGCTAATCCCCCTGTCATGCACTCCTTTTTTCCTCCCCTTATTTTCCATACATACGATAAGACTCTTTCTAAAAACCAAAAGAACTCACTCATACATTAATCTGTCTTTTTATTGTATGCAGTTTTTTTGAGGACTAGTATAAGAAAGAATACGAAAGAAACGGAAACCAAAAAACAGACAGAAAACATGGGTATCATGCTTCCTGTCCGATTTTATTTTTCGCCAGTTCAAGTAAATATTCTTTTGTATTATGAGACGGTTCTTCTAAAACATCTTCTAAAAGTATATTTAAGATTTCTCCTATCTGTTTTCCCTGCGTTACTCCAATTGCAATCAAATCTTTTCCATTCACTGCAAGATTACGAATAGAGAAACACTGTTTCTCTTCAATAATCTGTTCATAAATTACTTTTACTTTATGAATCCGTTCCAGTTTTTCCTCTCTTTGATAGGTACTCTGCGCCATTGTATCGGCATACTGTACCTGTAGAAGCAGAGGATACAATTCTTCTCCCAGTTTATTCATGGCTTTTCTTACTGCTTTTGGTGTCGGCTGGGTTCTCACATCATGCCATTTTACCAGTTTGGTCACTTTCTTTATCGTGTCATTATCCATTTTTAGCCGGTGCAGCACTTCATTTGCGATTCTCTCGCTTTCTTCCCCATGCCCTTTAAAATGATCTCTTCCATTTTCATCGGTAGTTTTCATTTTCGGTTTCCCCATATCATGAAGCAGCATGGTATAACGCAAAACCTTATTTGCCGGAATGAGTTCCAAAGCCTTTAATGTGTGTTCTCCCACATTGGTAAAATGATGTGGTGTATTTTGTTCGGTCTGCATTATGGCATCAAATTCCGGAAGTACTACTTCTGTGATTCCAAGTTCATAAGCTGTTCTTAAAAGTTCCGGATGATTTGATAACAAAAGTTTTCGGATTTCTGTCTCGATTCGTTCTGCACTGATTTTCTCAAGATTACCTGAAAGTTTCGATGCTGCCTGTTTTGTTTTTTCTTCAATTGAAAAACCAAGCTGACCGGCAAAACGCACGGCACGCATAATCCGAAGGGCATCCTCTGTAAAACGTTCTTCCGGATTTCCCACACACCGAATAACTTTCTTATTCAGATCATCAATCCCTCCAAATAAATCAAGCAGTCCTTCTTTGTCATTGTACGCCATCGCATTAATGGTAAAGTCTCTTCGACGTAAGTCTTCTCTTACCTCTCCGGTAAAAGTTACTTCTTTTGGATGACGTCCATCCTCATACTCTCCATCAATACGGTAAGTTGTTACTTCAAATCCTTCTTTGCCAAACATAACAGTTACCGTTCCATGCTGGATTCCAGTATCAACGGTACGACGAAAAAGACGCTTTACTTCCATTGGTTTTGCTGATGTTGTAATATCCCAGTCTGCCGGTGCTCTGCCAAGGAGACTGTCCCTGACACAGCCCCCTACCGCATAAGCATCATGCCCATGTTCCTGCAAGACGGAAATGATTTCTTGAACTTCTTTCGGAACATTTATTTTCATTTTTTCTGTTTCTCCTTTTATCCGTTATCTCAAAACTCTCTCTTTCATAGAAAATACAGTTTTTCTCACCAACTATAGAAGGGGGAAAATTTTTGCTGAATTTCTTTTAAACATCAAAGCTGATTTTTCTGCCTGTATGTGTATATTGATAATAACGGACTCCGGCTGCATCTAACATTCGTTTCGATGCTTTTACTGCCGGTGTATCACTGTATTTATCGCTGTCATAAACAATTGTCTTGATTCCCGCCTGAATGATTGCCTTTGCACATTCATTACAGGGAAACAGGGAAACATACAATTTTGCGCCCTCCAAAGAACCGCCTCTGTAATTTAAAATCGCATTGAGTTCACTGTGCGTTACATACAGATATTTGGTATTGTAAGGCTCGCCTTTTCTTTCCCATGGAAATTCATCATCAGAACATCCACTTGGAAATCCATTATATCCCATAGATAATATTTTATTGTCTGAACTTACAATACATGCTCCCACCTGAGAATTCGGGTCTTTGGAGCGCATTCCGGAAAGCTTTGCAACTCCCATAAAATACTCATCCCAGGATATATAATCTTTTCTCTTCCCCGTCATTACTTTCCTCTGCCTTTATTTATTCTCAGAATCTTCACTGTAACTATTTTCGTGTCTGAAACTTCGAAAGTATGTTTTTTTATTTCGTACCGAAAATGCGGTCTCCTGCGTCACCAAGTCCCGGTACAATATAACCATGTTCATTGAGACATTCATCTAATGCACCTACATAGATATCAACATCCGGATGTGCTTCACTTAGTGCTTTTAATCCTTCCGGTGCAGCAAGCAGACACAGGAAACGGATGTTGTTTACTCCTTTTTCTTTTAACATCGTAATTGCAGCAATCGCAGAACCACCGGTTGCAAGCATCGGGTCTGTTACAAATACTTCTCTTTCTTCACAGTCTGCCGGAAGTTTACAGTAATATTCCACCGGTTTTAAAGTCTCCGGGTCACGGTACAGACCAATGTGTCCTACTTTTGCAGCCGGAACCATAGCAAGCATACCTTCTACCATTCCAAGACCGGCTCTTAAAATCGGAACAACCGCAAGTTTTTTTCCTGCCAGCTCTTTTACTACTGTTTTCTGAAGAGGTGTTTCAATTTCAATGTCCGTTAATTTTAAGTCTCTGGTTGCCTCATAAGCCATAAACATTGCAATTTCACTAACCAGTTCACGAAACTCTTTTGAACTTGTCTCTTTTCTTCTGATGATACCAATTTTGTGCTGAATTAACGGATGTTCCATAATTTTAATTTTCGCCATTTTCTTATCTCCTGTTTTCTTTGCAAAATTTTTAAGCCTGCTGTCTTAATTTTCCTGAATTCAATTTTTTAATTTTTAATCTTCAATCTGGTTGATTCTTCTCTGATGTCTTTCTTCGCCTGAAAATTCTGTATTTAAAAAAGTATCTACGATTTTGATTGCAAGACCAGGTCCTACGACTCTGCCTCCAAGTGCAAGTACGTTAGAATCATTATGAAGTCTTGTTGCCTCAGCACAGAAGCAGTCTGTACAAACTGCCGCGCGGATTCCTTTCATCTTGTTTGCTGCAATAGAAATACCAATTCCCGTTCCACAGATTAAGATTCCTTTTTCACACTCTCCAGACTGAATTGCTTTTCCTACTAATTTTGCATAAACCGGATAATCCACAGATTTATTATCGTAACATCCAAAATCTTTATACTCGATTTTACGTGCTTTTAAGTAAGCAATAATCTCCTGTTTTAATTCAAATCCCCCATGGTCACACCCTAATGCTATCATAAGTTTTCCTCCTGTTTTTTATACTTTTATTACATGATGTCCCGCTGCCTTTAACAGACGGTTCATGATTGCCTGACCCATATTCGGTGTATCAAACGATTCCGAAAAAATCAAATTAACATTTTCACTGTCAAACTCTCTTAATATTCTAAATAAATGCAGACCGATGCTTTCTTCATCCTGTCTGCTTCCGATGCTTTTTACAACAGATGCATGATAAAGCATTTTTGTCTCATCTGTTCCGATAACACCAACGCGAAGACCTTCGGCTTCTGCTTTACGGCATTTCTCATTAATTGCCGCTACAACTGCTTCTGTTTCTCCTTCAATAATGGTCAACTCCGCTCTCGGGGCATAATGACGATACTTCATTCCCGGTGCTTTCGGTCTCACAGAGGCATCGGTAATCAAAAGCCCTTTATCCATTCGCACTTCTCCGATTACCTCTGCAATCATCTTCTGATTGATATAGCCTGGTCTTAAAATAACCGGAATTTTCTCTGTAAAATCTACAATCGTTGATTCCAGACCAATTCCAACTTCACCGCCATCTAAAATCATATCTACTTTGCCATTCAAGTCCTCTATTACATGCTCTGCAAGTGTTGGACTTGGACGTCCTGAAGTATTTGCACTCGGAGCTGCCACATATTTTCCGCCATAGCATATTAGCGCTCTTGCCACCTTATGAGACGGCATACGCACTGCCACACTTTCAAGACCTCCTGTTGTCTCAATCGGAACAATGTCTTTTTTCTTAAAAATCATCGTAAGAGGTCCGGGCCAATATTTTTCTGCCAGTTTTTTTGCGCCGTCCGGAACATCCTCTGCAATCTTATCCAAATCTTCCAATTGGGCAATATGAATAATCAGCGGATTATCCGATGGACGGCCTTTTGCCTGATATATTTTTTCTGAAGAACGAGCATTTAATCCATCTCCACCCAAACCATATACTGTCTCTGTCGGAAATGCCACAAGTCCACCGTTTTTCAAGATTTCTCCAGCTTCTTTTATTGCCGCTTCATCCGGATGTTCTTTATCTACTTTTACTATTTTTGTAATCACAATTACACTCTCTTTCTATCTTCACATACATCTTTATCATATCATAAAAGCGGTTAATCTTCCAGATATTTTAAAATTCCTTTTTCAACTGCCTTCGCCACTCTTTCTTGATACTTATCCTGCACTAACAGCCCCGCTTCTTTTTTATTGCTTAAGAAACCACATTCCACAATATTTAAGATCCCCTCGCTTCTTTTTAAAAGATAATAAGTACGATTGGACTTCTCTACCCTTGGATGCTCAATCTTTAATTTTTCATTCAATGCTTCTTGAATACATATTGCAAGCTTCTTCCCCTCTGCTGAACCTTCATAATAAAACACCTGCGGTCCACAGACCTGTTCATCCGGATAACTGTTCTGATGAATGCTGACTGTTAAAAGAGGGTGATTTTCTTTAATTATCTCACATCTTTTCTGCATATCCTGCACTTTTTTGTTTGGACTGTTTTCTTCATACAGTCCTTCGTCTTTTTTCCTTGTCATAATCACGTCATATCCAGCTACCTTTAACAAACGTTCCAGCTTTTTCGCAATTGCAAGATTAATCTCTTTTTCTTTTACTTCATTTTGTCCAATCACTCCCGGGTCTATTCCGCCATGCCCGCTGTCTACAACAATTACCCCCTTGCTTTCTTTAGGTGTTCCATTTGCCAGCTGTGCCCCTTCTTTTGAAAGAAAAAAGGCAGAAACCAGAAGAAGCAATGCCATAACAGTCTGTGCGATATGCTTTTTCATAAATAAAAAATCCTTTAAAGTATACTCTGTTAAGTATATGCTTTAAAGGATTTTTATTTTCTCAATCGAAATGATTCAGAACTTCTAAAAAATTATTCTTCTTCATTTTCCATAATGTACTGGTCTTCCTGATTTAAGAGTTTTGAAATCTGAAGCGCAATCTTTTCATCTTCATCCAATGCCTCGCTATTTTCTTCTTCTTCCTCTTCTTCAAGCGGAGTCAGCTCCAAGTCATCTAAACTTTCATCTAAATCATCGAGTGCATCCAAGTCTTCGTCTTCTTCATCTAACGGTTCGATTTCCTGTGTTTCTTCTGTTTCTGCATCTTCAGTCTCTGCTTCAGTTTCTGTTTCTACTTCTGCCTCTACTTCTGCCCCTTCTTTCTCTGTTTCCGGCAGAAGTTCACTTTCCACACCTTCCATTTCAGCAAAAGAAGTCGGCATTGCATCAATGATTTTATGTACTTCGCTATAGGAATCTGCGAAATGCTTCTGTGCACTGTTGATCAAATCTACAATCTGGCTCATCTCTTCCTGTAATGCCAGGTACTTTTTCTTTCCATCTAAGAGTTTGCCATCAATTTCTAACTCTGCATCGGCAATTTTCTGCTTTGCTTCCGCTTCTGCATCGGCAACCATCTTGTCGCATTTTTCCTGTGTTTCTTCAATCATTTTGTCCGCTCTTAACTGTGCTTCCAACGCAACTCTTCCGATGGTTTCATAATTATCTACATATTTCTGGTATTTTTCCTGAATCTCTCTTTCCAGACGTTCCTGATTGGCTTCTTTTAATTCCAGTCTTTTCTGCAGTTCAGCAATTCTTTGTTCTTTTTCTTCAATCTCTTTTTTGAAGGCAAGCTGCTGCTGAGCTGTTTCATCTTTCATCTTCTGTACTTTTTCCTGTACGTCATCCTTATCAAATCCCCCCATTAATGTTGTTTTAAACATTTCTTCTGCCATATCACTGTCTTCCTTTCTATTTTTGCAAAATAATTTTCATTACATTTTACGGATTTTCTACTTAAGGTACTGCTCAATCAAATCCCATACGCTGTTACGCTCCAGTCCCAGTTTCCATTCCGCCACTCCTGCCAGCTCATATTTTTGAAATAACTTCAGCTTTTCTTCCAGAGACTGTTCATCTTCCAGCCACATCTGGTATTTTCCGCTTCCTGTTTCCAGTTCTGCATAGTTCTGTGAAGTTTTTTCATCCCAGGCAGAGGTCATTCCCATATTTTCTACTGACTGTCCAGCCTGACTCATTCCAAGAATTTCACTCGTCACACTGCCAGTAGTATCAGTATACCACATTCTGGTGTAAAATGGCATTCCATTAATTACTTTATTTGCAGGAACTTCTTTTAAAGTCTGCGTAATCCCTTTTTCCACAAACGGAAGAGATGCCACCGAACCGGCTTTTTCTGAGCCTTCCGTATGTTCATCATATCCCATAATAATCACATAATCCGCTACAATCCCCTGCTCTTTACGATTATAGTAAGTTGTAAATTCCGGCACCGGATCATCCACAGATAACACAAGCTGATTTTTCCTGCATCCGATAGAAAGCTCACGGATAAACTGAATAAAATGAGGGGCTTCCTCTTTCGTCATAGACTCAAAATCCACATTAATTCCATCCAGTCCAACCCGTTTTGCTTCTGAAAGAAGCATCTCTACCAGATGATTTCTTGAAGCGGTATTTGAAAGCGTTGCAAGTGTACTGACACTCGAATTAAAATTATCGACCAGCCCCCAGACTTCCTTTCCGGCCTCATGCGCAGTCTTTACATAATCCGCACTTGCAAGCGAAGAAATTGCACCATCTGTTCCGGTCACAGAAAACCAGGTAGGGGAAAGCACATTAATTCCCTTTGTTCCGGAAAGTACTTCTGATAATGCCTTATTTGCATCTTCGGAAGTTACCTGATGCCAGGCTAAATTAATTTTATAATCTCTGGTCAGGCTTGTATAAGTTTCATTAAATTCGCCCTGATACTCGATTTTCTCTTCCTTTGCATCTGAAATACTGTCATTTTTGATATAACCGTCAAATCCATCTTCCGTTGCAACTCTTGACCATTCATCCAGTGTCTCCAGCAGAACCAGTTTATCCTTTTTCTTAACATCTGTTAGAATTTCACTCTTAATTCCACCGCGATAACGAACTACCGTATCCTCTGTTACTGTTACCGTTTTTTGTGTTCCAAATTTATAAGAAATAATCACTTTATCCGGATTCTCACTCTTTGTCACCATAATCTGCATATATTGTTCGATAAATTCCAATGCCAGATATACGGTATCCTCTTTTTCACAGATAATCGGATATTCTTCTGTCTTTTCTTTTCCTCCGGCAGTATAAGTATTACTGTCCGGTGAAATTGAAATCACTTCTGACGGTGTTGAATAAAGCATCTTTTGATTTGCTTCATCCCAGTAGAAACGTCCACCTAAAACATCGGATACTGTATCATAATCCAGATAAATATGTCCGTCTATCATTTTCGCTTTTCTATCACTGACTGTGTTTTGCAAAACCAGAGCGACATCGTCATCCGAAGTCAGCCCATAATAAGTGCGAACGTCCATCCTCTCATCCGACGGAGTCATTCTTTTGATAACTGCGGTTAGAGCACCCACACATCCAACCAGTACAATCAATAAAATCACAACAATGACAGGAACCATTTCTTTTCTTTTTTTTCCACTCATTTTGCGCTCCTTATCTTCAAATTCTTTTTCATTATAACATACTTTTCGCTTCCGTCATTATCTTTCTTCGACAATTTATGTTTTTTTAAGATTCAGAGAAAATCAAAAAGACTGCTACTTTCCGAATTTTTATTCATGAAAGCAGCAGCCTTTCTTTTATGCCTAAGCGGGGACCTATAGCATTTTATTTTTATGTTTCTTCTTTTTTTAATTTTATCAAATCAAATTCAAGCCGTTCCACTTTCCCCCTTTCATTCTGTACATAATCCCGCATATAAGTACCTTCTTCTTCAATCATGCAGGCACGCACGATTTCTTCCGGCGTACTTGGTTTTCCGTTCAGCCACAGCGGAATTCCTTCTGTTTGATAGGTTTCCAGTTCACGCCCAAGCGGGGATGGTTCTTTTTCTTTGCTCATACACTTTTTCTGCCTTTCTGTATTTATGTATTCACAGAATACATATTTGTGATATATGATAACAGCAGAAACAAAATAGCAGATATGTAACATTCTGATATTTGGCACAGGCGCAAATCTCCTTACAGACAAAAAAGCTTTGACGTTTTTTGATTTTTTTATATTCTTATGTTTATGCTCTTATATTTTGTTCTTTCAAATTGGAAATTTCTACAGACATTCTGAATGAATGTTCCGATTTAACCAGATGGTTATATGATTAGAAAATTGTCTCAGATTATTTTGATTTGTTTCTATAAATGAATTTGTTTCTAGCATTCATTCATTTGCTTTTATTCTATTTGGCTTTCGACTAAATAAAGGATTTGAAGTTTTTTTATCCTCCTTTCCATAAAACCTGCCCAGCCTTTTTATCTGTAGTATTACTATACCATGCTCCCTGCTTTCCCACAAGCATTTTTACTTAAAATTCGGAAGATTTATGAAAAAACAAGGAACTGCTTTACATTCTTCGTTTTGATAGTATATAATATAAATGAAAAAGTATATTCTTTTGATTGTAGAATAGTTTGAGACAGGATGTGATATTTATGAAAATAGAAAAAATTAATGAAAATCAGATTCGATGCACTTTAACAAAAGCGGATTTAGAAGACCGCCAGATTCGTTTAAGTGAGCTTGCTTATGGCACAGAGAAAGCCAAAAGTCTGTTTCGTGATATGATGCAGCAGGCAAACATTGAATTTGGATTTGAAGCGGACAATATTCCTCTTATGATTGAGGCAATTCCAATTTCAATGGACAGTATCGTCTTAATCATTACAAAAGTAGAAGACCCTGACGAGTTAGATACCCGTTTTTCAAAATTTACACCGTTTTCTTCTTCCGGAAATGATACGCTTTCCGCCCCTCCAGCTATTGAAGGAGCAGATGATATTTTAGACCTCTTCCAAAAAGTTTATGATGCAAGAAGCAAAGCTGCCGCAAAAAAGAAATCTTCCAAACCACAGCCTGCTTCTTCTGAAACCAATACAGCATCTGCATCCTCTGCTAAATCAGAAACTTCCGAAGAGGATACAGAAATCAAGCTTGATTTAATCCGCAACTTTACGTTCCATACACTTGATGATGTAATTCTGGCTTCCAAAGCATTGAATCATTTCTTTACCGGAAAAAATTCTTTATATAAAGATGACTTTGCAGAAGAATACAGTTTAGTACTCCATCAGTCCGGAAGTTCTCCATCTGATTTTAATAAAGTCTGCAACATGCTCTCCGAATATGGAAGTGGAAAACCATTCTCTTTAGCCGGAGAAGCACATCTGATTGAACATGCTGACTGTATTCTTTCCGGTCATGCATTAGAACAACTTGCTGATTTATAAAACAGACTTAAAAATGCCATCAGGATAATTTTCCCGATGGCATTTTATTTACCAAATCTCACAATTATTCGGCTTAATTCTTATTTGTTTGCCAAAAAATCATTAATCTGCGCAGTTAAAACATCTGCGTCGATTCCATGAACCATAGCAGCTTCTTCTAAGCTTTCACCCTGAGCGGATGGGCATCCGATGCAGTGCATACCTGCTCTCATAAGAATCGGAACAATATTTTCATCTGTGCGGATTAATTCGCCAATTGTCATATCTTTAGAAATTGTCATTCTTCATTTCCTCCTTAATTTTCGTACGTCCCTATTATAAACGTTTTTCCCCCGATATTCAACTATTTTTATCTGAATTTATAAGATGATAATTTTTTTCACAAATTGTTTGTAAATAAAGACTTGTATTCTCAATCTAAATATATTAGAATATGCATATAAACTGAGCTATGAAGTTCAGAGAATATAAGGAGGATAATTATTATGGCATATGTAATTACAGATGAATGTTTAAGCTGTGGAACTTGTGAAGGAGAATGTCCAGTAAGCGCTATCTCTGAAGGAGATGGAAAATACGAAATCAACGCTGATGAATGTGTAGATTGCGGAACTTGCGCTGGTGTCTGTCCTGCAGAAGCTATCGTAGAAGGCTAATTTATTAAAAAGCTATTACAAAAATGAAGAGTGGTGCTTCATGCATCACTCTTTTTTTTTCGGAAAAAATGATGTTTTTCCTGTTTTTCCTTTTCTACTGCCACTGCAACCTCTTTTCTTGCTTTCTGACAGATTCTTATTTTTTCATCCAGCTTCCTGCATTTTTCTTCTTCCTGATTCCGGTAATTTTGCTCTTTCATCCGCTCTTTTACAATCCGGTTCAAAATTTCCATAAACTCTTTAGGGACTCCACTCTCCTGCCCATCTGGTTTGTTCGTCTGTCTGTTCTGTTCCTTTTTCTTTTTTTGTTCCCTCGCTCTTGCTGCTTTCTGCGCTTTTTTACGTTTTCCAGAATATGCAGAACGACTTACAGAATTTACGGCTGTCTCGAACTTTCTCTCTGCTTTTTCTAAATTTTTTATTTCTGAAATTCTTTGTGAATTTGCTTTTTCTAATACTTCTCTTTCTAAATCATCTCCTTTCGAATTTGTTTCTTCCTGTTTTACGGTCTCATAAAACAGCGGAATTACTTTTTTTATCTCTTTCAATGAAAAACCTTTTTTCTTCAGTTCTTTAATACACAAAATAACCTGTATATCATATCGGGTGTAGTACCGGTGTCCCAGTTCATTTCTTCCTATCGGTAATAACAGTTCTTCTTCCCAGTAGCGAAGCACATGAGACTGCACTTCAAGAAGTTTTGATGCCTGAGAAACCAAATAGCCGGACTCACTCATATCCTGACCCCTTCCATTTTACTTTCTTTTTCTTATACACCCCTCTATTTTTACGCTTCTATTATATCCGCTCTATTTTAAAAAGGCAAGAAAATACGTTCGACAAAAAACTCTGCTTCTGCCTCCTGTCAAGATTCCCACTTGAATAAAATAATTCCACCAATTGCAACTGCCATTCCAATTACCTTTCTCCATTCAAAGGAAGCTTTTTCCATTCCAAAAATTCCAAGTAATTCAATTAAATAGGCTACTACAAGCTGTGAAATCACGATTAACATTGCTGCTTTTGCCGGTCCAAGCCCCGCCATACTTTGAATGACTGTAATCGTAATAAATGCACCAATCACGCCTCCTGCTAAAATATACTTTGGCTCTGCGGTCATTAATTTTCCAATCGGTTCTCTTCCGGTAAAAAACCATGCTCCCACACAGATAAGAAAAGCCGTAATCTGTACCCAGCCTGTTGCCAACCACAGACTCGTCTGTTTAGTTAAATTTGTATTAAACACACCCTGTATACTCATCAATGCTCCGGAAAGCAGCGCTGTTAAAATTCCCCACATAAAAAATCCCTCCACGTTGTTCTAAGTATGATTATTCTAATTATCATTTTTCTTTTTAGAATCTCCGCAGAAGGATTTTTTTATTCTTTATTTTATTCTATTTTTTACCCTATATTTATTTCTCTAACTTTTGTATCTTACAGACTCTTCTCTAATTTTTCTATCATCTCATCAATATCTTTTTCAGTAATGACAAGTGGAGGAACAAGACGCAGTACATCACTTCCTGCGGAAATCACAAGCAGTCCGTTCTCAAGTGCCTTAGAAGTAATTTCTGAAACTGTTCTTCCCGCTACAACCAGTCCCTGCATAAAACCTTTTCCTCGTCTTGCAGTGAAGCAGTCATATTTTTCAACCAGTTCATCCAGCTTTTTCTCCAGATATGGAGTAACTTCTTTGACATGTTCTACAATTTTATTTTTTTCAAACAAATCAAATACTGTGCTCACTGCTGCACAAGCCAGTGGATTTCCACCATAAGTTGTTCCATGGTCTCCAGCAACTAAAGAATGTTTTGCTGTCTTTTCATTTAAGACAAATGCTCCAACCGGAATACCGCATCCCAATGCTTTTGCTACGGTTACAACATCCGGCATCACACCATACTGCTGATAAGCAAACATGCTTCCGGTACGGCCCATGCCACACTGGATTTCATCTAAGATAAGCAAAATGTCTTTTTCATCACAAAGGGCACGGATTCCTTTTAAAAATTCCGCCTTGGCCGGATAGATTCCGCCTTCACCCTGTACAGTTTCTAAGATAATTGCACAAGTTTTTTCTGTAATCTGTGCTTTTACGCTTTCAAGGTCATTATACTGTGCAAATTTAATTCCACCAATTAATGGTTTAAACGGTTCCTGGTAATGTGCATTTCCTGTTACTGCAAGTGCGCCTAAACTTCTTCCGTGGAAAGAGTGCTGCATTGCAATAATTTCATGGTCATTTGAACCATCTTTTAACCATGCATATTTTCTTGCCACTTTGATTGCTCCCTCAATGGCTTCTGTTCCACTGTTTGTAAAAAATACTTTGCTCATCCCAGTTGCTTCTACTACTTTTTTTGCAGCCTCTGCAAGCGGTGCATGATAATACAGATTAGAAGTATGAATGACTTTATCTACCTGATCTTTTAATGCCTGATTATAATCTTCATTTTTATATCCAAGAGCAAATACTGCAATTCCTGCTGCGAAATCCAGATATTCTTTTCCGTCTACATCATATAGATGAACACCCTCTCCTTTTTCCATTACAACCGGAAAACGGTTATAAGTATGAAGCACATACTCTTCTGTTTGTTCCATATATTCACTACTTGTTTTCTTCATTGTAGTACTTTCCCTCGCCTTCTCTTAAGATTGCTGTTCCGATTCCTTTATTGGTAAAGATTTCAAGTAACAGACAGTGCTGGATTCTTCCGTCCAAAATATGTACACGATTTACACCGGACTCAATTGCATCAATACAGTTCTGCAATTTTGGAATCATTCCACCACCGACATTTCCATTTTCGATTAATGCTTTTGCTTCATTTACAAAAAGCTCTGAAATTAAACTGGATGTATCTTCCGGGTCTCTATAAACACCTTCGATATCCGTAAGAAATGCCAGTTTTTCTGCTTTCATTGCGCGTGCAATTGCGCAGGCTGCATCATCTGCATTAATATTATAAGTTGCAAAATCATCACCAAGACCAACCGGGCAGACAATCGGGAGAAAATCTTTTTCAAGTAATTCATTTAAGATTGCCGGATTGACTTCTTTTATATCTCCTACATATCCTATATCCTGTCCCTGAGAAAGTTTTTTATTTACCTTTAAGAGTCCACCATCTTTTCCACTGATTCCGATTGCTTTTACTCCTAAAGATTCCACTAAAGTGACCAGTTCTTTATTAACTTTCCCAAGCACCATCTCTGCAATTTCCATAGTTTCTTTATCTGTCACACGAAGTCCATTTACAAATTTTGCTTCTTTTCCGACTTTTCCTACCCAGCGGCTGATTTCCTTTCCACCACCATGTACAATAATCGGTTTAAATCCAACTAACTTTAACAGTACAACGTCTTTGATGACATTTCTTTTGAGTTCTTCATCGACCATTGCGCTTCCGCCGTATTTTACAACAATGACTTTCCTGTTAAAACGCTGTATGTAAGGAAGTGCCTCAATAAGTACTTCTGCTTTTTCAAGATATTTCTGATTTACCATGTTCTCCCGTTCCTCCATCTGTTTCTCTTTGTACTTTTATGAGCGGTAATCCGCATTAATTTTTACATAATCATAGGTTAAGTCACAGCCCCATGCAGTTGCTGTAGCTGTTCCCATTTTTACATCTGCAATTGCTGTTACTTCTTTTTCTGAAAGAATTTTGGTTGCCTCTTCTTCGCTGTATCCGGTAGCCACACCGTTTTCAATAATTTTTAATTTTCCGGCTTTGCTTTCAAAATATAAATCTACTTTTTCAGGGTCAAATACTGCACCGGAATAGCCCATTGCACATAAGATTCGTCCCCAGTTTGCATCATGACCGAAAATTGCTGCCTTCGTCAGATTCGATGTAATAATGGATTTGCTTAACGTCACTGCCTGCTCTTTTGACTTGGCACCAATCACTTTTACTTCAAATAAGGCGGATGCGCCTTCTCCGTCCGCTGCAATATGTTTTGCCAACCAGGTATTGACATAATTTAATGCTTCCGCAAACTTTTTATAATCTTCTTCTTTTGTCTCGATTTTTTTATTTCCCGCAAGTCCATTTGCAAGTAATAATACCGTATCGTTTGTGGAAGTATCTCCATCTACGGATACCATGTTATAAGTATCTTTTACGCTCTCACTTAAGGCTGCCTGAAGCAGTTCTTTTGAAATTACAACATCCGTTGTGATAAATCCAAGCATGGTACACATATTTGGATGAATCATACCGGAACCTTTACACATTCCTCCAACGGTTACGTTCTTTCCATCAATTTCAACTTCAACTGCAATTTCTTTCTTTACGGTATCGGTTGTCATAATTGCTTCTGCTGCAAGTGTTCCTGCACTGATACTTTCTGAAAGTAACGGAGCCATATTTTCGATTCCTTTTTTAATCTTTTCAATCGGAATCTGCTGTCCGATAACACCGGTAGAAGCTACTAAAACAGAATCTTCCGGAATGTTTAATGCCAAAGATGCTGCCTTTGCAGTTTCTTTACAACAGCCAAATCCTTCTTCTCCTGTACAGGCATTTGCAATTCCACTGTTACAGATAACAGCCTGCGCTTTTTCGGATTCATATACAATTTTCTGATCCCATTTCACCGGTGCTGCTTTTACAATATTGGTTGTAAAAGTTCCTGCGGCTTCACAAGGCACTTTGCTGTAAAGCATTGCCATATCTTTTGTATTTCCTTTTTTGATTCCTGCGGAAAGTCCTGCCGCAAAAAATCCCTGTGCTGCGGTTACACCGCCTTCTATTACTTTCATGAGTGTTCCTCCTGACGTGTACTTCTCTTAATTTTATTTTTTGAAATTATAATATCCCTGATTGCTCTATTCCAACGCTGTTTTTTGTAATTTACGGGAACATCGGAACTAATTTTAAGCCCTCATTTTCTTCAAATCCAAATAAAAGGTTCATATTCTGAACTGCCTGTCCTGCTGCACCTTTTACAAGATTATCGATTGCACCCATCATAATGATACGGTTTGTTCTCTTGTCAATCTTAAAATTGACATCTACAAAGTTGCTTCCCTCTACCCATTTTGTCTGCGGGCATACATCTTTGTCTAAGACACGTACGAAATATTCATCTTTATAATATTTGTCATAAACTGCTTTTACCTCTTCATAACTAACATCTTTTGTCAGGGTTGCATAAGCAGTTGCTAAGATTCCACGGTTCATCGGAACTAAGTGTGGAGTAAAGTTGATGCAGAACTGTTTTCCTGCCGCATAACCAAGCTGTTCTTCAATTTCCGGTGTATGACGATGTGTTGCAACACCATAAGCCTTCATATTTTCATTTACTTCGCAGAACAGGTTATCAATCTTTGCGCCTCTTCCTGCACCGGATGTACCGGATTTTGCATCAATAATTAAAGTAGACGGGTCAATCAATCCTTCTTTTACTAACGGATAACAAGTTAAAATACTGCAGGTTGTATAGCATCCCGGATTTGCTACAATTCTTGCTTTTTTCACCTGTTCTCTGTTGATTTCACAAAGTCCATAAACTGCTTCATCAATATACTGTGGAGCTTTGTGTTCAATTTTATACCATTCTTCATATACTTTTACATCTTTTAAACGGAAGTCTGCACTTAAATCAATAACTTTTACTTTTGAAAGGATTTCTTCATTGATTAAAGAAGCACACAGTCCCTGAGGAGTTGCAGTAAAGATAACATCTACCTGGTCTGCTAACGCATCCATGTTATCATCCATGCATTTGTCATCCACTAACTGAAACATATTCTGATATACTTCATAGTATTTCTTATCAATATAGCTTCTTGAACCATACCATTTAATCTCAACATCTTTATGATTTAAAAGTAATCTTACCAATTCTCCTCCGGCGTAACCGGTTGCACCTATTATTCCTGCTTTTATCATATCTTCCCAACCTCTCTTTTAACGATTTTTTTAAGGAACACACTCCCTGATTATATCTTTATCTTTACCATAATACCGCAGTTCTTCATTTGAGTAAAGTCCAAGAATCCTGTTTTTATGCGATATTTTTATTTTTTATGCATAAGATTCGCTCCGATTGCATAATAATACATCTTTTATGCATAATATTCAACCCCTATTTTTGATTTTTTTCATTTTCTGCAATTTCATTTGATTTACTTTTAAAATAGGTATTGATTCGACCTTTTATTTGCTTGTTTTTTTATTTTTTTACACTTTTTTCAATTTTCTATTGCATAATTATAAGAGTTGTTGTATAGTAAACCGTGTTGAAAAACATAATTGAAATTTTTAAAATTTATTTTTATAAATCTTAGGAGGAAACTTATCATGAAAGAAAAAGTTATTTTAGCATACTCTGGCGGTCTTGATACAACTGCTTTAATCCCGTGGTTAAAAGAAAACTTCGATTATGAAGTAATCTGCTGTTGTGTAAACTGTGGACAGGGAAATGAATTAGACGGTCTGGAAGAACGTGCAAAACTCTCCGGTGCTTCTAAATTATATATTGAAGATATTGTTGATGAATTCTGTGATGATTATATCATGCCTTGTGTTGAAGCAGGTGCTGTATATGAACACAAATATCTGCTCGGAACTTCCATGGCTCGTCCGGTTATCGCAAAGAAACTGGTTGAAATTGCAAGAAAAGAAGGCGCTTCTGCTATCTGCCACGGTGCTACCGGTAAAGGAAATGACCAGATTCGTTTTGAACTCGGTATCAAAGCACTTGCTCCTGATTTAAGAATCATTGCTCCATGGCGTATGACTGATGTATGGACTATGCAGTCCCGTGAAGATGAGTTAGAATTCTGTAAAGCACATGGAATTGACCTTCCATTCGATGCAAACCACAGCTACAGCCGTGACCGTAACTTATGGCACATCAGCCATGAAGGTCTTGAACTGGAAGACCCATCTCAGGAACCAAACTATGACGATATGCTCGTTCTTAGTGTTACACCGGAAAAAGCTCCAGATAAACCAGAATATGTTACTATGACATTTGAAAAAGGTGTTCCGGTTTCTTTAAATGGAAAATCCATGAAAGTATCTGAAATCATCACTGAATTAAATACACTTGGCGGAAAACACGGTATCGGTATCATTGATATTGTAGAAAACCGTGTTGTTGGTATGAAATCCCGTGGTGTATATGAAACTCCTGGCGGAACAATCTTAATGGCTGCTCATGACCAGTTAGAGGAACTGATTCTTGACCGTGAAACAATGGAAACAAAGAAGAAACTCGGAAGCCAGTTCGCACAGGTTGTATACGAAGGAAAATGGTTCACTCCGCTGCGTGAAGCAATTCAGGCATTCGTTACTTCCACTCAGGAATATGTAACAGGTGAAGTTAAATTCAAACTGTACAAGGGTAACATCATCAAAGCCGGTACAACTTCTCCATACAGCTTATACAACGAATCCCTTGCTTCTTTCACAACAGGTGACCTGTATGACCACCACGATGCAGATGGATTTATCACTCTGTTTGGTCTTCCGTTAAAAGTTCGTGCTATGAAAATGGCCGAATTAAAAAATGAAAAACAGAACTAAGTTTTAATAGATTGCAAAACCATCAAATTTTAAAGCTATCAAAAAGCGCTCCGGCGAGTGATTTACTTTCTCGCTGAAGCGCTTTTCTTTTATCTATATCTTCATTTCTTATCTTATGTCTTGTTCTTACATCTGGTCTACATATCTTTGAATATTCGATGCATTGACATATTTATGCATCTTGTCCCCATCAAACACAACCAGCGTCGGTGCCTGCATAATTCCAAATTTTCGCACCATTTCCGGATTCTGGTCTGCATCGATGACCTGATACTCTTCTCCCTCAAGCATTTTTTTTGCAATTTTACAGTTCGGACAAGTTGCCGTTGTAAATAAGTATTTTTCTTCTTTTGCAGTTTCCACAACTGTTTCTTGTTCTGTTTTCACCGGCTGTTCTTGTTCAAGCTTTTGTTCTGCCGGTTTTGCTTTCAAATTAGAATGTAAGATATCATATACGGTACGATTCTTATATTCCTGGCTCTTTCCATCATTCCAGTTCTGAACCGGACGATAATAACCGGTAATTCGGCTGTAAACCTCCGCTTTTTCTCCACATTTTGGACAAATAAAATGTTCTCCCGCAATATAGCCATGCGTCTTGCATACTGAATAAGTTGGAGACAGCGTATAATACGGCAGTTTATAATTCTCTGCAATTTTGCGAACCAGAGAAGCGGCTGCTTTCCAGTCTGGAAGTTTTTCTCCAAGAAATGCATGGAATACCGTTCCGGAAGTATAAAGGGTCTGAAGTTCATCCTGTACGTCGAGTGCGTCAAAAATATCGGAGGTATATTCCACTGGCAGATGAGAGCTGTTGGTATAATATGGTGTATCTCCCTCTTTTCCGGCAGTACGGATATCCGACCAGCGTTCTCTGTCATGTTTTGCCAGACGATAAGCAGTTGACTCTGCCGGTGTTGCTTCGAGATTATATAAGTCACCATATTCTTCCTGATACATCACCAGACGCTCTCTCATATGATTTAAAACTCTCTTGGTAAATTCCTGTGTACGCACATCGGTCATATCACATTTGAGCCATCTTGCATTTAATCCGGCTTCATTCATACCTACTAATCCAATGGTGGAAAAATGATTGTCAAAACTTCCTAGATAACGTTTGGTATATGGATACAAACCTTCCTCGAGCAGTTTGGAAATTACATCTCTCTTGATTTTCAATGAACGTGCTGAGATATCCATCATACGGTCCAGCCGCAGCATAAAATCATTTTCATCTTCTGCCTGGTATGCAATACGCGGCATATTGATTGTTACAACACCAACAGAACCTGTACTTTCTCCTGAACCAAAGAATCCGCCTGTTTTCTTTCTTAATTCACGTAAATCAAGGCGCAGGCGGCAGCACATACTTCTTACATCACTTGGCTGCATATCACTGTTAATATAATTTGAAAAATATGGTGTTCCATATTTGGAAGTCATTTCAAATAGCAGACGGTTATTTTCGGTATCAGACCAGTCAAAATCTTTGGTAATAGAATAAGTCGGAATTGGATACTGGAATCCTCGTCCATTGGCATCCCCCTCAATCATGGTCTCAATAAATGCTTTATTAACCATATCCATTTCTTTTTTACAGTCTTTGTATTTAAACGGCATTTCTTTGCCACCGACAATTGCAGGAAGCTCTGCCAAATCATCAGGAACCGTCCAGTCTAATGTAATATTGGAAAATGGTGCCTGCGTTCCCCAACGGCTTGGTGTATTCACTCCATAAATAAAGGCTTCAATGCATTTTTTTACTTCTTTATAGCTTAATCCATCTGCTTTTACAAACGGTGCAAGGTAAGTATCAAAGGATGAAAATGCCTGCGCACCAGCCCATTCATTTTGCATAATTCCAAGGAAATTCACCATCTGATTACAAAGCACGCTTAAATGTTTTGCCGGCGCAGAAGTAATCTTTCCTTCAATTCCTCCAAGCCCTTCCTGAATCAGCTGTTTTAAAGACCAACCGGCACAGTATCCGGTCAGCATAGACAAATCATGAATATGGATATCGGCATTTCTGTGTGCTTCTGAAATTTCATTGTCATAAATTTCAGAGAGCCAGTAATTTGCGGTAACTGCACCGGAGTTGCTTAAAATTAATCCACCAACAGAATATGTCACGGTAGAGTTTTCTTTCACTCTCCAGTCCTCTACTTTTACATAGCTGTTGACAATCTCTTTATAATCCAGAATCGTGGATTTCATGTTACGGATTTTTTCTCTCTGTTTACGGTATAAAATATATGCCTTTGCAACATCTGCATATCCTGCCTGAATCAGTACATTCTCCACACTGTCCTGAATATCTTCTACAGAAATTTTTCCTTTTTTGATTTTTTTCTGAAAATCAGATGTCACATGAAGTGCCAGCATGTCCAGCATATCGTCACTGAATTGTTTATTGGTTGCATCGTATGCTTTTTTGATGGCCTTTGTTATTTTGTCTATTCGGAAATTGTCAATTTCTCCATCCCGCTTTACTACCTGAAACATACTTTTCATTCCTCCTCGTTTGCGCCTTGTTTTGAAACGCTGTAGATTCATTTTAGCAAATGCCCCTGGAGAAGTCAACCGTAAAAAATACCATATATGGTTTGAATTTTTTTACATTCCACCATATATGGTATTTTAATCTTCATAAAACTCTTTTATTCTCCAAGTCTTCCATAGATATCTTTTGGAACTCTTGCTTTGATTTCGATTCCATTTTCTGTATATTTTTCTTCAATTAACTGACCGTATTTTCGTACCAGCTGTAACATTCCGGCATCTTTATAATCTAACACACGTTCGATATAAATCTGATTTCCAATCAAAATTTTTTCCAGTGTATTTTTTAATTCATCCAGACCCCAACCGGTACGCGCAGAGATTTTTAAAACATAATCTGCCTTAAAATCCCGAAGAATCTCATTACCTGCCAAACGATCCTGCTTGTTAAATAACGTGACAATTGTCTTATCCTTTACACCCAGTTCCCGCAAAGTTTCATAGACGATGAACATCTGCTCTTCTACCTGAGGATTTGATGCATCTACTACGTGCAAAATCACATCCGCATACTTTGCTTCTTCCAGTGTACTTTTAAATGCTTCAATCAAATGATGTGGAAGTTTCCGGATAAATCCAACCGTATCGGTCAGATAAATCCTCTGTCCACCATCTAACTCTAACAGGCGAGTGGTCGGGTCTAACGTTGCAAACAATTTATCTTCAGATAACACGCCTGCATCCGTCAAGGTATTTAAGAGCGTCGATTTTCCCGCATTGGTATATCCTACAATTGCAGCAGTCATCACGCGGTCTTTTTTTCGTCCTTCTCTTAAGAGTTTTCTATGCTTTTTCACATGTTCCAGCTCTTTTTTCAACTGGGAAATTCGCTCTTTAATCAGACGACGGTCCATTTCCAGTTTTTTCTCTCCTGGTCCTCTTGTTCCAATTCCGCCTCCAAGTCTTGAAAGGGAACTTCCAAGTCCGACCAGACGCACCGCACGGTAACGGAGCTGGGCAAGTTCGACCTGAATCTTTCCTTCTTTCGTGACTGCACGGCTTGCAAAAATATCCAGAATCAACAGGGTACGGTCCATAATCTTAGATTCCAGTTCCTGCTGTAAATGATTCATCTGAACCGGACTCAGTTCATCATCACAGATAATTCCAGTTGCGTCAAGTGCATTTAACAGAGTACGGATTTCATCGATTTTTCCTTTTCCGACATAAGTCCCAGGATGAATCCGTTCCCTCTTTTGAATGACTGTTCCTACAACTTCTGCTCCTGCAGTTTTTGCAAGCTCTGCCAGCTCCTGAAGCGATTCTTCGGTATCATCTCCGTCATTTTCCTGTACACCGACTAAGAGGACACGCTCGGTTTTATCACTTAAATCAAATACTTCCATCTAATCTCCTATTTATCTGGTTTCCAGAAAATAACTTTCTTTTACCGCTTTTTCATCGGACGGATATAATTTTAAATACTCTGCAATTTTTTCTTTTGCAGTTGCAAAATCAGAAGTCTTTTCATAGACTACAATTTCATTAAACAGTAGTCCCTGTTTTTCTTCTTCATCTCCTGCATCCAGCCCTTTTTGGATATTTTTAAGGGCAGAAGCATAATCTTCTTCTAAAATATTACAGTATGCCAATCCATTGTAAGCCCTTGCCTGATAGCCTTTTTCGTTCAGACATTCCTGATACATGGATTTTGCATTATCAATATCACCCAGCTCTGCATAAACCTTTCCAAGATAAATTGCAGCATCTTTATATCCATCTTCATAAGAACTCGAAAGTTCTTCTTTTGCCTTGTCATATTCTTCCAGATAATAATAAATTCTGCCTTTATTGTAAGCGTCTTCTTTGCCTGTTCCGTCAATTTCAAGTGCCTGTTCCAGATAAGATGCGCCATCTGCTTTCAAGTCATAATCTGCATAAACTTTGTAAACCTGCAGATAATCATCATAGTCTTCTGATTTTTCTATCACTTTTGAAAAATCTTCTTTTGCATCATCATACTGGTCAAGATGCAGTTCTGCACTTCCTTTTAAGAAATGAGCTTCCTTGCTTTCTTTTAAATCCATCAGTGCCTCTGCATGTTTTAAACTACTCTCATAGTCTGCCAGCTTATATTCTACCGAGGAAAGATAGGATAAAATATCTGTCTTTACCTCTGTCTTTGATTTTTCTGCTTTTTTTAATGCAGATGAAAACGCTTTCTCGGCCTCTTCATAATTTCCGAGTCGAAGATAGGCAATTCCTTCTCCTCTTAACGCTTCTGCGGTGTGCTCTTTTTCTGCCACTGCCAGTTCAAAGTTTTCAATTGCACTTTCATATTCTTTATTTTCCAAATCCAGTGCACCCTGCTCATAATTACTGTTCTGATTACCTGCACAGCCAGTCAGCAGACAAAGAAGGCATCCGCCAACTATCAAACTTCTTCTATATTTTCTGTTCACTCACTGTTCCTCATTTCTACTGAACAAGATTCTGGGCTCTCATCACTGCAATCACTTCATCGACATACTGATTACAGATTTCATCTGTAGATGCCTCAACCATAACACGTACAACCGGTTCTGTTCCGCTTTCTCTTACAAGGATTCTTCCATCCTCTCCGAGTGCTTCTTCTACTTTTTTAATTACCTTTACCACTTCCGGATTTTCTCTGGCTTCTTTTTTATCATACACACGCACATTTTTCAAAACCTGCGGATAAATCTTTACTTCGGATGCCAGTGTACTTAACGGCAGTTTCTTTTCGATAATAACTTCCATAATCTTCAGAGAAGTTAAGATTCCATCACCTGTAGTCGCATGTTTGGAAAAAATGATGTGTCCGGACTGTTCTCCACCGATGGAATGTCCATTCTGCATCATATTTTCACAGACATATTTGTCTCCAACTGCTGTCTTTTCGTAAGAAATTCCTTCTCTGTCACAGGCTTTATACAGCCCCAGATTGGACATAATTGTGGTAACAATCGTATTATTGTTTAATTTGCCCTGCTCTTTCATATATTTCCCACAGACATAAAGAATTAAATCTCCATTGATTTCTTCGCCCTTATCATCTACTGCGATACAGCGGTCTGCATCTCCGTCATAAGCAAATCCGACATCTAACTGATTGTCTTTTACAAACTGCTTTAAGACTTCAATATGGGTAGAACCACAGTTCATATTAATGTTTGTTCCATCCGGCTCATTATTAATGACATAAGTTTTCGCACCTAATGCATCAAATACACTTTTTGCAATTGCAGAAGCGCTTCCGTTTGAGCAGTCCAGACCCACTCTTTTGTTTTTAAATGCACGGGTCGGAATGGAAATCAGATATCCAATATAACGATTTCTTCCTGCTGAGAAATCTACAGTACGTCCAATGTCCTCTCTTTTTGCAAATGGAAGTTCCGGTATTTTTCCATCAATGTATTCTTCGATTTTTGCTTCTACAGAAGCCTCTAACTTCTGTCCGTTTCCATTGATAACCTTAATACCATTGTCATAAAATGGATTGTGGCTTGCAGAAATCATAATTCCGCAGTCAAATCCTTCTGTACGAACAACGTAGGAAACACTTGGAGTTGTCGTTACGTGCAGTAAGTATACATCCGCACCAGACGCAGTCAGACCTGCTACCAGTGAATATTCAAACATATAACTGCTTCTTCTTGTATCTTTTCCGATTACAATCTGCGCTTTGTGCGCCTGTCCATAGTACCATCCTAAAAAGCGTCCTACTTTATAAGCATGTTCTACTGTAAGATTTACATTTGCTTCTCCACGAAAACCATCTGTTCCAAAATATTTTCCCATCGCTATTTACTCCTATCTTTTAAGATTAAAATAACACTTAAAACTATTTATTTTTTATTCTTCACCCTGCAGATTACTCAGTTTGGCTGCCTGGTCTGCTGCAATCAGACTGTCGATGATTTCTTCAAGGTCTCCATTCATAATAGAATCTAAACGGTGTAAAGTCAACTTAATTCTGTGGTCTGTTACTCGTCCCTGTGGGAAATTATAAGTTCTGATTTTCTCTGAACGATCTCCTGTACCAACCTGACTTCTTCTTGCTTCTGCCTCTTCATCATGTCTCTTTTCCAGTTCCATCTCATACAGACGGGAACGAAGAATTTTCAATGCTTTATCTTTATTCTTTAACTGTGATTTTTCATCCTGACAGGAAATAACAATTCCCGTCGGGATATGAGTCAAACGTACTGCAGAGTCTGTTGTGTTGACACACTGTCCACCATTTCCTGAGGCACGGAATACATCGAATTTACAGTCATTCATATCCAGATGGAAATCGATTTCTTCTGCTTCCGGCATAATTGCAACCGTAATGGTTGAAGTATGGATACGTCCGCCACTTTCTGTCTCCGGCACACGCTGTACACGATGTACACCACTTTCGTATTTTAATTTGGAATAAGCACCGCGTCCTGTAATCATAAAGGTAACTTCCTTGAATCCGCCAATTCCGTTTTCATTTAAGCTGAGCATTTCTGTTTTCCAGTTTTGAGACTCTGCAAATTTTACATACATACGATAGATTTCAGAAGCAAACAACGCAGCTTCATCTCCACCTGCACCTGCACGAATTTCAACAATTACGTTTTTATCATCATTCGGGTCTTTCGGAAGTAATAAGATTTTTAATTCATGCTCTAACTCTTCGATTCGTTTCTTTGCATCAGAAAGTTCTTCTTTGAGCATTTCTTTCATCTCTTCATCTGTTTCTTCCTCTAACATCATCAGGCTGTCTTCTACGGTCTGCTTACAATTTTTATATTCGGTATAAGCGTCTGCAATCGGCTGTAAATCACTTTGTTCTTTCATCAGTTTCTGAAATCTTACAGTGTCATTTGCCACTGTCGGTTCATTTAATTCATTTAATACTTCTTCCAGACGAATTAAAATATCATCTAATTTATCAAACATGGGAATCCTCCTGTTTTTTTCTTCCAATTACTACCCTGTCAAGTCCTGCCAGGTCTTTTACTACTTTTATTTCTTCATATTGTTCTTCTTTAAGCATTTGGCTGACTGCTTCTCCCTGATTATATCCAATCTCAAATGCTAAAATTCCTCCGGCATTTAGATAAACTCCGGCCTGCTTTGTAATTTCACGGTAAAAATACAAACCATCTTCCTTACCATCCAGTGCCATTCTCGGTTCATGTTCCCTTACTTCTTCCATCAAGGTTTCAATCACTGCACTCTCAATATAAGGCGGGTTTGACACGATTATATCATACTTTCCATTTATATGGGAAAATAAATTGCTTAAACACCACTCTGCTTTTAAATTCAGCAGACTGCCATTTTTTTGTGCAACCTCAAGTGCTTTTTCAGACAAATCTGCTCCAAGTCCCTCTGCGCCTTCTATATTTGCAAGCAGACTCAGCAAAATACATCCACTGCCCGTACACATATCCAGGATTTTTGGTGTCTGTATACTATACTTCTTTACAGCTGACAGCACTTCTTCTATCAACACTTCCGTATCCTGTCTTGGTATCAGCACATTCTCATTGACATAAAAAGGCAGACCGAAAAACCATGCTTCATGCGTAATCTGCTGAACCGGAATATGTTTTGCCCGCTCGGCTAACAGCCTGCGGTATGTTTCTGCTTTTTCTTCTTCCACCGTTTCATTTTGTTCCAGAAAAAAGCGGGCACGGTCAATTTGAAATACAAATTCCATTAACAACCATGCATCTATCTCAAAATCCATTATCTTTGCTTTTTGAAGGACTTCTTTTCCCTCCGAAAGCAGAGTTCTATAAGTTATCATTTGCTTCTCCTGCTGTATGTTCTGCCTCTTCTGCTTTTTTTATTTCTCCTTCGGCATTTTCAAAATTCTCACGCAGATATGCTTTCCAGTCAAATACCGCCTCTACTGCCATAATCGCAACTTCTGCCATATCCGGTGTTGGCTCTTTTGTCGTAAGTTTCTGCATACAAAGTCCTGGTTTTGATAACAGCGCAACAACTTTATTTTCACTGTTTCCGGCAAGGCGGATAAATTCATAAGAAACACCCGCAACAACCGGCACAAGCAGAACACGAATCACAACACGCATCCACATTGTTTTGACCGGCACAATCGCAAAAAATCCGATAAAGAAAATAATACTGATAATAATGACAAAGAACAGAAAACTAGTTCCGCATCGTTTATGAAAACGGGAACTCTTCATTACATTTTCAACGGTAAGCGCTTTTCCGCTCTCTACGCAGTTAATACATTTATGTTCTGCTCCATGATACATAAAGACTCTTTGAATGTCCTGCATCTTGGAAATCAGAACCAGATAAGCTAAAAACAATGCAATTCGGATAAATGCCTCTGCAACTGTTACTGCGGATTCACCGGCTCCCACTTTTCTTAAAAGACTGGCAATCAAATACGGAAGCACCATAAAAAGTCCAACCGATATCACCACAGAAAAAATCATCGTAATTGTCATTAAAACATTTTCCTGCTTCTTCTGTTTTGCCTCATACTTTGTAAGCTCATCCCCGCTTAATGCCTCTTTTTTTGCTTTTTCCTCTTCTTCCTCTTCAAAGAATGAAGCGGAATACATCAGACATTTTGTACCAATTACAAGGGAATCAATAAAACTAAACACACCTCTTATAATTGGCAGGGAGAGGATTTTTTTATTTTTCATGACGCTTTTGTAGTCTTCTACTTTTACTTCGATTTCTTTATCCGGTTTACGGACTGCAATCGAATAGACGTCTTTATGGCGCATCATAATGCCTTCCATAACTGCCTGTCCACCAATATTTGATGATTTCATATATAAAACTCCTCTGAAACGAAAGAAGAGGCTGAAGTCCGAAAACCCCAGCCTCTCTTATTTGTTTTCTTATTTGTCCATTCCGTATTTTTTATTGAATTTATCAATACGGCCACGAGCCTGTGCAGCTTTCTGCTGTCCTGTATAGAATGGATGACATTTGGAGCAAACTTCAACACGAAGTTCTGGTTTTACAGAACGAGTTGTAAAAGTATTTCCGCAGTTGCATACTACTGTACATTCCTGATAATTTGGATGGATTCCTTCTTTCATGATTTTCACCTCTTCTAAAAAATTTATTATTTATACCTTCCAGCACCTGGTACAAAATAAAAAAAACAAATAGACCAGGCGCATCCACGCAAAGTTCCCATGATAAACAGAATCTTCGATGGAGTATTAATTTTGCGTTTCTAATTTCAAACAGCTTTTAAATTATATCATAGTAATTTTGGAAATGCAAGCCTTAATAGAGAAAACGTTGTTTTTTTACCGTTTGTACAAACTCCTTATTATCTTTTGTATGTGCAAACATATTTAAGATATTCTCAAGCGCTTCATCGGACTTCATTCCATTTAATGCTTTTCGCATAATATCCACTGCTTCAAGCTCTTCTTTGCTTAATAATAAGTCTTCTCTTCTGGTTCCGGATTTTGCAATATCAATCGCAGGGAAAATTCGTTTTTCCTGAAGTTTTCGGTTTAACACCAGCTCCATGTTACCTGTTCCCTTAAATTCTTCGTAAACCACATCATCCATCTTACTTCCGGTATCTACTAAAGCAGTCGCAAGAATGGTCAGGCTTCCGCCCTCTCTCATATTTCTCGCTGCTCCAAAGAAACGCTTCGGCATGTGCAGGGCTGCCGGGTCAAGACCACCGGAAAGAGTTCTTCCACTCGGCGGAACGGTAAGGTTATACGCCCTTGCCAGTCTGGTGATACTGTCGATGAAAATCGTAACATCTTTTTTATGTTCTACCAGACGTTTTGCACGCTCAATTGTCATTTCAGATACACGTTTATGGTGTTCCGGCAGTTCATCAAAGGTCGAATAAATAATCTCCACATTTGAACCTTTAATTGCTTCTTTAATGTCCGTTACTTCCTCCGGGCGTTCATCAATCAATAAAATAATCAGATGCATCTCAGGATTGTTTTTCAAAATTGATTTTGCCACATCTTTTAACAATGTTGTTTTTCCGGCCTTTGGAGGAGATACTATCATCCCTCTTTGCCCTTTTCCAATCGGACTGACTAAGTCTACCACTCGCATTGCTACGCTTCCACCCGGACGTTCTAAATGCAGACGCTCATTTGGGAAAATCGGTGTCATATCTTCAAAATTATAACGACGCATCTCATTTGGCTTCATTCCATTAATGGATGTCACATAAAGCAGAGCCGAAAATTTTTCATTCTGACTCTTTACTCGGGTATTTCCCTTTAAAATATCTCCTGTCTTTAAATTAAATCTGCGAATCTGAGATGGAGAAACATAGACATCATTCTCACCCGGCAGATAATTATCACTTCGGATAAAACCATATCCGTCTGGAAGTACTTCTAAAATTCCTTTTGCACAGATTCCGCTGTCTAATTCAGATTGCTCCATTGGTGGACGATCTGAACGTGGTTCTGGCTTTGTTGCAGGCTGCGTATTTAAAATTTCTTCTTTTTCTACTTTTTTCTCTTTTTCTATTTTTTTATCTTTTTCATCTTCTTGCAACATTCGTTCAATCAGTTCACTTTTTTTCAATGTCGAAATACCCTTCATTCCCCTTGCTTTTGCAAGCTCCTTCAATGTGCCTAATGACAAGGACAAATACTTTTCTCTCATACTATTTATAACCCTCTTTTCAAGTATTGCTATTTTCAGTTTTTATTCTTCTTAAACGATAGGAAATTTGTCAGACTCTGACAAGAACTTGATATTTTCTCTTGTATGTGCTTAATCATATCATAGTTTTTTTCAAAATGCAAAAAAATATTGTGCAAAAAAAGAGAGCCATCCATCTTTTCGGCATTTTTAGCCGATTTTTAAAGATTTTTGCTCTCTTTTTTGTTTCTTTACGCTTTAATTGCCCAACGCATTTTTGTAGAACGTGCCCTTCCGTTTTGTGCACACTCCTGTGCAGACGGCCGAATCACATCTTTTGCATAATCCAAATAAATGCCGTCTTTGTAGCCTTGCTTCAACGCTTTTTTTACTAACTTGTCCTCTCCGGAATGAAAAGTAAGAATTGCCGCTCTTCCGCCTGGGCGCAATGCATCCGGAAGTTTTTCCATAAATTCATATAACACTTCAAATTCACGATTAACATCAATTCTAAGTGCCTGAAAGGTTCGCTGACAGGTCTTTTTAATGGTCTCTTTCTTTTCTTTTTCCGGAAGAAAATCCAAAGTCTTTCCAATGATTTCCCTCAATTTTGTTGTCGTATCAATCGCATTTCCTTTTCGGATTTCGTCGGTAATCGCTTTTGCCAGTTCTTCACAGTATGGCTCATCCGAATTTTCATAGAGCATACCGGCAAGCTCCTCTTTTGTAATTGTCTTCAAGCGTTCTGCCGCACTGATTCCTGTCTCCTGATTCAGGCGCAAATCCAGAGGTCCATCTACCTTAAAAGAAAAACCACGCTTTGGATTGTCAATCTGCATCGAAGAGACTCCAAGATCAGCAAGCAAAAAGTCAAAGCCTCCAACTTCTTTTGCAATTTCATCAATCGTACAGAAATTCTGAAGCTTAATGGTTAACATATCCTCACCAAATCCCGCTTCTTCTAATCGTTTTTTTGTCTTTGCAGCTTCTTCATGATCGACATCTGTCGCATAGATATGCCCCTCTCCCTTTAAGCACTCCAGCATTGCTTTGGTATGACCACCATATCCAAGTGTAGCATCAAATCCTGTTTGTCCCGGTTTAATCTCCAAAAAATCAAGGATTTCTTTTACCATAATCGAAATATGCATACCAGCCGGTGTATTTCCTTTTTGGATGACATGTGCAATCGTGTCCTGATATTTTTGAGGCTGTAATTCTTTATATTTTTCCTCAAATTTTTTCGGATATTTTCCTTTATAGCGTACTCTTCTTTTATGTGGCTGTTGTGATTCCTGTGTCATAAAATATATCTATTCCTTTCTTTTTTGATTTTTCTTTTTAAAACAAAAAACCTTGAAGACCTGAATTACTTCAGACCTCCAAGGTCATTTTTTATGCTTTTATCATGTTATTACATGAACAAATTATGCATTTTTTTCAGCGATTGCTGCCTGAGCTGCTGCCAGTCTTGCAATCGGTACACGGAATGGTGAGCAGGAAACATAATCCAGACCAAGTTTGTTGCAGAATTCTACGGAAGATGGGTCTCCACCGTGTTCTCCACAGATACCAACATGAAGGTTTGGATTAACCGGTTTACCAAGTTTGATAGCCATATCCATGAGTTTACCAACGCCTGTCTGATCCAGTTTTGCAAATGGGTCATTTTCAAAGATTTTAGCGTCATAGTAAGCATCTAAGAATTTACCGGCATCATCACGTGAGAAGCCGTAAGTCATCTGTGTTAAGTCGTTTGTACCGAAGCAGAAGAAGTCAGCTTCTTTAGCGATATCATCAGCTGTAAGAGCAGCTCTTGGGATTTCGATCATAGTACCAACTTCATATTCAAGGTCAGAACCTGCAGCTTTGATTTCTGCATCTGCTGTCTCTACTACGAATTTCTTAACATATTTAAGCTCTTTGATATCTCCAACAAGTGGAATCATGATTTCCGGTTTTACATTCCAATCCGGATGAGCTTTTTTCACATTGATTGCTGCACGGATAACAGCGCTTGTCTGCATTTTAGCGATTTCCGGATAAGTTACAGCAAGACGGCATCCACGATGTCCCATCATTGGGTTGAACTCATGCAGAGAATCGATGATTGCTTTAATCTGTTCAACAGTTTTACCCTGAGCATCAGCAAGTTTTTTGATGTCTTCTTCTTCTGTTGGAACGAATTCATGAAGCGGCGGGTCTAAGAAACGGATTGTAACTGGGTTACCTTCCAGTGCTTCATATAATTTTTCGAAGTCACCCTGCTGTTCCGGAAGGATTTTAGCAAGTGCAGCTTCTCTTTCTTCTACTGTTTCAGAACAAATCATTTCACGGAATGCATCAATTCTGTTGCCTTCGAAGAACATATGCTCTGTACGGCAAAGACCAATACCTTCTGCGCCAAGTTCGCGAGCTTTTTTAGCATCTGCAGGAGTATCTGCATTTGTACGAACTTTCATTGTTCTGTATTTATCAGCCCATCCCATGATTCTGCCGAATTCGCCTGCGATTGTTGCATCAACAGTTGCGATTACGCCATCATAGATGTTACCTGTAGAACCATCCAGAGAAATGAAATCTCCTTCATGGTATTCTTTACCAGCTAATGTAAATTTTTTGTTTTCTTCATCCATTGTGATATCGCCACAACCGGATACACAGCAAGTACCCATACCACGGGCAACTACTGCTGCGTGAGATGTCATACCACCACGAACAGTTAAGATACCCTGAGCAGATTTCATACCTGTGATATCTTCCGGTGATGTTTCAAGACGAACAAGAACAACTTTTTCTCCTCTTGCAGCCCAAGCTACAGCGTCATCTGCTGTAAATACAACTTTACCGCAAGCAGCTCCCGGTGATGCACCAAGTGCTTTTGCAACTGGTTCAGCAGCTTTTAATGCAGCAGCATCAAACTGTGGGTGAAGCAGAGTATCTAAGTTACGTGGGTCGATCATAGCTACTGCTTCTTCTTCTGTTCTCATTCCCTCGTCAACAAGGTCACAAGCGATTTTTAAAGCAGCCTGAGCTGTTCTCTTACCATTACGTGTCTGCAGCATGTACAGTTTACCATGTTCTACAGTAAACTCCATATCCTGCATGTCTCTGTAGTGATCTTCCAGAGTTTTGCAAACTTCTTTGAACTGTTTGAATGCTTCTGGGAATTTCTGTTCCATTTCGGAAATATGCATAGGTGTACGAACACCGGCAACAACGTCTTCACCCTGAGCATTTGTAAGGAATTCACCAAACAGTCCATTATTTCCTGTAGCCGGGTCACGAGTAAATGCAACACCTGTACCACAGTCATCACCCATGTTACCAAATGCCATCATCTGTACGTTAACAGCTGTTCCCCAGGAATATGGGATATCGTTGTCACGACGATATACATTTGCACGTGGGTTATCCCATGAACGGAATACGGCTTTGATAGCACCCATTAACTGTTCCTTCGGATCAGTTGGGAAATCAGCGCCGATTTTTTCTTTATATTCAGCTTTAAACTGTTCTGCCAGTTCTTTTAAATCTTCTGCTGTCAGCTCAACGTCCTGTTTTACGCCTCTGTCAGCTTTCATTTTATCGATAAGTTCTTCAAAGTATTTTTTACCTACTTCCATAACTACATCAGAGTACATCTGAATGAATCTTCTGTAGCAGTCCCAAGCCCAACGAGCATTGCCGGATTTTTCAGCTAATACTTCTACTACTTCTTCATTTAAACCAAGGTTCAGGATTGTATCCATCATACCTGGCATAGATGCTCTCGCACCAGAACGAACGGAAACAAGAAGTGGATTTTCTTTATCACCGAATTTTTTACCGGTAATTTCTTCCATCTTTGTGATGGATTCCATAATCTGCTCCATAATTTCGTCATTGATTTTTCTACCATCTTCATAGTACTGTGTACAAGCTTCTGTTGTAATTGTGAAGCCCTGTGGTACCGGAAGACCCAGGTTTGTCATTTCAGCAAGGTTTGCACCTTTTCCACCAAGCAGGTTTCTCATGGTTGCATTACCTTCTGTGAACATATAAACCCATTTTGCCATTTGAACATTCCTCCTAAAAAGTGAGATATACGATGAATCGAATTGCTTCTTTTCACCGCGCTGTGTCAGCCTAAGCTCACACACTAACTATTTTAATCATTTGACGATTATTAGTCAAGTAAAATGGAAAAAAATATTACATTTTATCCCCTTTTATTGCCTTTTTTTAAGCGAAGCACCAGATGTCTTGGCAGACCATTTACCATAATCGGCTGATAGTCGCCCTGAATCAACGGTTTTACATAATCTATGAAGTCTTTTGTCACATAAGTGGCATCACGATTCATCCAATTTCTAGGCACTAATTTTTCCTCATTTGCAATGCGGTGCACGTCATAAATACCGGTTGCACTCATATATGGGTCATCTGAAACACGGTCAATGACTACCATCTTTCCGGTGTCTCCTTCATCGGCTGCTTTTACGGCTGCACCTCCAACCATAAATGCCTCATCAATATCCACTCTGGAGGCCATATGAGACGCACTTCTTTGCAAGGTAGAAAGTTCTACTGCTCTTGTCTTGCATCCACACTCTGCTGCAAGAAAGTTTGCCAGATACGTGGCTGTTCCCTGCAACTGTTTATGACCAAATGCATCGACATAATCACCGGAACTTCCAAGCTCACACACATAACGACCATCTGCAAGCTTGATTCCTTCCGAAACTGCAATTACAACAGAAGTTTGTTTTTCAAGCAGCTCTTTTACTTTTTCCAAAAATTTTTTAATATCAAAAGGTACTTCCGGCAAGTAAATCAAATCCGGTCCGTCACAGTCTTCTGCTTTTGCCAGCGCTGTTGCTCCGGTCAGCCAGCCTGCATTTCTTCCCATGATTTCCATAATGGTAACCATGTTTTTCTTGTATGTCAGTCCGCTTGCATCACGAATCACTTCTTTTGTGGATGCTCCTATGTATTTTGCGGCACTTCCAAATCCTGGTGTATGGTCTGTCAGTGCAAGGTCATTATCAATCGTTTTTGGAACACCTAAAAATTTCTGGCTCTGTCCGGTCAAAATAGCATAATCCGATAATTTTTTAATCGTATCCATCGAATCGTTGCCTCCGATATAAATAAAAGCATCAATATTGAGTTTATTTAAAATCGAAAAAATTTTTTCATAAATTGCTTTATCTTCATGGATTTCCGGCAGTTTAAAACGGCATGAGCCTAAAAATGCTGACGGAGTTCTCTTTAACAGTTCAATATCCAGTTCTGTATGAATCTGTGTTGATAAATCCACGTATTGTTCATCTAAAAGTCCCTGAATTCCGTGCAGCATGCCATATACTTTGTCAAATCCCCTCTCAATTGCATTTTTATAGACTCCTGCAAGGCTTGAATTGATTACAGATGTAGGACCGCCCGACTGACCTACAATGATATTTCTTTTTTTTGCCATCTTGTTTTCCTCCTCTGGTCAAATTCTGCTGTTGCTGTCTATTATAGCAAATCTTTTTCTTTTTCGCAAGAAATTCATAGGGATTTCGCACAGTTATTTTGCTAATTTTTGTAGTTTTTTGTAGTTTTTATACAACATTTTCTTGCGTTTAAAACAAAAAGAAACCCTGCTTTAAGCAGAGTTTCTCTTCTTTTTAGATACGCTTAATTAAAATTCAAATTTCTTTTCAAAGTAAGCTTTTAAGTCTTCGATTTTAATTCTTTCCTGTTCCATTGTGTCACGGTCACGTACGGTTACTGCACCATCGTTCTCAGACTCAAAATCATAAGTAACACAAAACGGAGTTCCGATTTCATCCTGGCGACGATAGCGTTTTCCGATGTTTCCTCTGTCATCAAATTCACAGTTGTACTGTTTTGCCAGTCCTTCAAATACTTTTAATGCACCTTCATTTAATTTCTTTGAAAGTGGAAGTACACCGATTTTTACAGGTGCTAATGCCGGATGGAAATGAAGTACGGTACGAACATCATTTTTTTCAGCATCTAATACTTCTTCATCATAAGCACTGCATAAGAATGCAAGCACCATACGGTCTGCACCCAGTGAAGGTTCAATAACATAAGGAATGTATTTTTCATTTGCCTCATCATCAAAGTAAGTCAAATCCTGTCCTGATACATTCTGATGCTGAGTTAAGTCATAATCTGTTCTGTCAGCAATTCCCCACAGTTCGCCCCATCCGAATGGGAAGAGGAATTCTACGTCTGTCGTTGCTTTACTGTAGAAGCTTAATTCTTCTTTGTCGTGGTCACGATAACGAACTTCTTCGTCTTTTAATCCAAGGCTGTACAGCCAGTCAAGGCAGAACTGTTTCCAGTAAGCAAACCATTCCAGGTCTGTATCTGGTTTACAGAAGAATTCCAGTTCCATCTGCTCAAATTCACGGGTACGGAATGTAAAGTTACCCGGTGTGATTTCGTTACGGAAAGATTTACCAATCTGTCCAATACCAAATGGTAATTTCTTTCTGGAAGTTCTCTGTACATTTTTAAAGTTTACAAAGATACCCTGTGCAGTTTCCGGTCTTAAATACACCGTATTTTTGGCATCTTCTGTTACACCCTGGAAGGTTTTAAACATCAGGTTGAACTGACGGATATCTGTGAAATTATGTTTTCCACAAGTTGGGCATGGAATCTGATGTTCATCAATGAAGGATTTCATCTGTTCCTGAGTCCATGCATCTACACTTCCTTCTAATGCAATTCCATTTTCCTGACAGAAGTCTTCAATGATTTTATCTGCACGGAAACGTTCATGACACTCTTTACAATCCATTAACGGGTCAGAGAATCCACCAAGATGTCCAGATGCAACCCATGTCTGAGGGTTCATTAAAATTGCACAGTCTACGCCAACATTATATGGACTTTCCTGAATGAATTTTTTCCACCATGCTTTTTTTACGTTGTTTTTTAACTCAACCCCGAGATTACCATAATCCCATGTATTAGCAAGGCCACCGTAAATTTCGGAACCCGGATATACAAAACCTCTGGATTTAGCGAGTGCTACGATTTTTTCCATCGTTTTTTCCATTTTACAATACTCTCCTTATCTCTTTTGCTTTTTTAAATCATTTTCATTTAAAATGAAAAACCTGTAAATTGTATTATACCCATAAAAATCCCTGTTGTAAAGCGTGTTCTTTTGCTACCACTCCATAACCCGCAAAACTTCAAGGCTCTTCAACTCCCTGTCCACCTGTCCTTTCATGTACTCCTTCATCATTTTGCAAAGGGTCTCCAGCACTTCTTCGGTTACTGTAAATGTATATAATTTTTGAAGCTTTGAAGTTACAATATATTGGACGGTATACAAAACCGAAGCATCCATCTTGATAGCATATCCCTTTGTCTTTTTGTGACAGGACTCGCAGACTACCCCTGATTTTGCCGGATAAAACCAGAAAAGCTGTTCCGAATTACAACACTCCTGACAGGAAAAGAAATCCGGACATTCTCCATTAAGCAAAACCGCACGAAGTTCAAAGACGCACCGGATAAGCCGATTATCCATTTTTCCTACTGTAAGTGCACGAAGTGTCACATACAAAAGATTTAACATCTCTGTCGCATCCATGTATTCCCGATAATAATAGGACGCAAGTTCCAGAAAATAAAATCCGTAATAGACCCCTGGCTGCTTTTTGGCAAGTTCAGTAAAATAATTTTTTATCCTTGCTGATTTTAACTGGTAGCTGGTTCTTCCCTCATAGATAAAAAACGTTCCAAATACAAAGGGATTTGCAACGGCCAGAAATGCACTGTTTGGCTTTCTGGCTCCTCTTGCAAAAACTGTTATTTTTCCATATTCTCTGGTTAACAGCACCAGTCTCTTATCAAAATCTCCAACCGGTGCTGCCAAAAGCACCATACCGGTTACTTCTCTTGCTTCTGTCATATTTCTTTTTTATCGTATCCAAAATTCTTAATAAGGTAATCACTGTCTCTCCAGTCTTTTTTTACCTTTACCCAGAGTTTCAGATTTACTTTCTGTTCTAACATGCGCTCAATTTCAAAGCGTGCTGCACTGCCGATTTTCTTAAGCATTGCCCCCTGTTTTCCAATAATAATTCCTTTGTGGGAATCCCGTTCACAAATAATCGTTGCTTCAATATCCACAATTCTTCCGTCCGGGCGTTCCTTCATTGTATCAATTGTAACTGCAATTCCATGTGGAATTTCTTCATCGAGGGTACGCAGTGCCTTTTCACGAATCAATTCTGCCACAATCTGACGCTGAGGCTGGTCTGTAATCGTATCTTCATCATAAAACTGTGGTCCATAAGGCAAATATTTAAAAATGCAGTCAATTACCGTATCCAGATTCTGAGCGCGCAGTGCAGAAGCCGGAACAATATCTGCAAAATCGATTAATTTTCTATAAGTTTCGATAAAACCTGCTACTTCATCCTTCTTTACTGTATCTACTTTATTGATGACCAGAATCACCGGCAATTTGCAGTTTTTTAACTGCTCTGCAATGTGACGGTCTCCTGGTCCAACCTGTGTTCCGGGTTCAACCAGCCATAAAATCACATCTGCATCTTTAAACGTACGACTCGCTACATTTACCATGTACTCGCCTAATTTATTTTTTGCTTTATGAATTCCCGGTGTATCTAAAAATACAATCTGTCCACGTTCACAGGTATACACCGTCTGAATTTTATTTCTTGTTGTCTGCGCTTTTCTCGAAGTAATTGCAATCTTCTGACCAATCAGATGATTCATCAATGTCGATTTTCCTACATTCGGACGTCCGATAATTGCGACAAAGCCTGATTTATAATCTTCTCTCATTTCACTGTCCTTTTTTCTTTCTATTTTTCTCAGCCTATTTCGGTCTCTCTATCGTTCTATCTACCGTTTTCAGCCGATATTACAATAAATGCTCTACTGTCTTAAAGAGGTCTTTCTCCTGTTCAATTTTTTCTTCGCTTCCAACGACACAGATTCTCTGCTGTTTTACGACGCAGTCTACAAGTTCTGCAAGTGCACGAATATCTTCTACGGTTGCATTTAAAATTTCCATCCGCTCTTTCTTTAACTCTTCTTCCGTCACATTGCTGAACCATGCATTTAAAGAGACGGAACCTTTGGTTGCCGGAGTCATCGGTACATCAAGATCACTGATTGTTCCAATCACATATTTCGTCATTTCTCTTTCATCTGCATCAAAGTTACGGATATAATCTGCAGTATGTTCAAATACTTCCAACGTTTTTTTCAAATTTGGGTCACGATAAGACACCAGATAGCTGTCTCCACTTGTTTTAAACTCACTCATACAGCCATAAGCTCCACCTTTTACACGAACATTCATCCAGAGATATTCATAACTTAACATGACTTTTAAAATTTTCAGGCATCCGGTATACTCAAATCCCTGTTCTCTGAAGTTTCCGGCAGTCGCAACATACTGTACCTGTCCGGATGTTTTAAAGCCTTCGTTTTTCACTTCATAAATGGGTGTGCATACCGTATCTTCAGCCGGTTCATCAAACAGACATTTTTTAAAGGATGGAAGTTCTTTTTCCACTAAGTTACAGCCTTCTTCATCTGCGGTACAACTGACAGTAAGATTTTCTTCTCTGAAAATCAGCTTCATTAAAGTCTTAAGATTGGAAATTAATTCGCCTTTTTTGGCTTCAAAATTGCTTTCCAGCCCATCAATGACTTTATAGAACTCAACACCTGCAATCTGTTCCTGATAATATGCATTTGCAGAAAAGTAAGACAGCGCACGCTTGACTGCAGTGCTGTGACCTGCCTGTGCAAGTCCCATCTGCAATCTGGATTTCATTCTTGCAATAATCTCATACAGACGTTTTTCATCATCAAAAACAGAAGTGATCAGGATTTCTTTTATCATTTCAAATACAAATGGAATTTTGTCATACAGCATTTTTGCCTTAATTCCTGCCATATTTCTGATATCCTGATTATCTTTATAATCGCCAAATCCCTGAATTCCAAATAAAATGCCACCACTGTTGGCATTAATTTCATTAAAGAGTTCTCCATATTTATAATTCTCTGTATCTACATAACCCAGTACAGATTTCAAGATGGATGTGTATGGAATTAATTCCTGCGGCACTTTTTTCAAATCAAAAAGCAGGTCTAAATAGCAGATTCCATTGGTATCAATGTTATGATGAAGTAGAAGCGTGTCTCCTGATTTTTTCGGTGTATTATAAATTTTAATCGTTTCTTTACTGATGTCCGAACGTTTTAACATTGGAATCGTTGCAAGTGCTTCCGGAGTTTCCGGTGCATCCTGATATTCTTTTAAATGCGCACTTTCCGCCACGATTTTTTCTACTTCTTCTTTGGAAAGAGAACTTTTGTAGGCTTCTAATTTTTCTTCTAAGGCTTTGTCTCTCTGTGCTGCAAGTCCACGCTTTGGATTAACCACTACTATTGATGCATGAGTATTGTCTAATAAATACTCTTTGATTAAATCTTCAAAATATCGAGTCTGCGCTTTTTCTTTTAAATTCTCAAAGACCTTTAATTTGCAAAGATAATCAAATGGATGATGGTCATCATACAGCCAGCTGTCAAACACGTCCAGTCCATACATTAACCCCTTTGGATAGGAAGCATAATCTGCCTCTCTGAAACGGAATTCCATGTAGTTAATTCCTGCCAGAATTGCTTTTTTGTCAATTCCTTTTTTTACAATCTCTTCCAAGGTACTGCGAATCAGCGCAACAAATTCATCTTTTTTCTTTGGGTCTGCATTTTTTGCAACGATTGAGAAAAATGGCTGATAAATTCCATCTTCATAAGAACCCATAATATCTTTTCCCATACCGGCATCTAATAATGCTTGTTTGAGTGGTGCACCAGGTGCAGATAACAGGGTATAATCCAAAATATCGAATGCAGTATTTTGTTCTACATCAATACTGTTTCCTGCCACAATATTGTAGGAAAGATAAGAGTTTTCCTCTTCCGGCTCATTCTCAGAAACCGGATATTCCATTATCAGCTCTTTTACTGTATCAAAGGCTTTCTGCTTTGGAATGGCTGAATCAATCACAGTCTCATCATATTTAGAAAGATAATGTTCGTCCATCCAGTTTAAACGTTCTTCCATATCCATATTTCCATACAGGTAAATATAGCTGTTGACCGGATGATAATAGCGTTTATGGAATTCCAAAAATTCCGAATAGCTCAACTCCGGAATTACATTCGGGTCACCTCCGGATTCCACACCATAAGGAGTATCTGGAAACAGAGAGTTAAACACTTCACGGTCCAACACTTCTTCAGGAGAAGAAAATGCCCCTTTCATTTCGTTATAAACAACACCGTTTAATTTCAAAGGTGCTTCGGCATTTTCTAACTCATAATGCCAGCCTTCCTGACGGAAAATTTCTTCTTTCTGATAAATGTTTGGAAAAAATACAGCATCCAGATAGACATGCATTAAATTCTTAAAATCAGCATCGTTACAGCTTGCCACCGGATACATGGTTTTATCAGGATAGGTCATTGCATTTAAAAACGTATTCAAAGAACCCTTTACCAGTTCTACAAATGGGTCCTTTAATGGAAATTCTTTTGAGCCGCAAAGGACACTGTGTTCCAGAATATGCGCTACCCCTGTACTGTTTTCCGGCGGTGTACGAAATGCAATATTAAACACCTTATTTTCATCTTCTGTTTCAAGCACCATCACTCTGGCACCACTTTTTTTATGTTTCCATAAAGAGCCTTTTGCATGAATATCCGGAATTTCCTGTTCTAAAATCTGCTCATAAGCCGGTATGTTTTCTATCTTCATGTAATTTCATAACCTCCAAGTCTTTGTCGTCTTATGGAACTATTCTTTCTCCATTGTGTTTATTTTACCACATATCTTGAAAATATAAAACCAAAAACGGACGTCACCCGAAGGTGACGCCCGCCAATTTTATTGAGCTATCATTCTAACTTATGAATTACTCTTCTGTTTTTCCGTACAGAGTAACCAGTTTGTTCAGATATTCGTATCTAGCTTTAGCCTGTTCTTCATTTAATGCAAACAGTCTTGCAGCTTTTTCCGGATTAGAACGTTTCAGAGAATTGTAACGAACTTCTCCATCAAGGAATGCCTGGTAGTCTTCTGTTGGAGCTTTAGAGTCAAGTGTGAACTTGCTTTCTGCTTCCGGATTGAAGCGGAAGTTATGCCAGTATCCACATTTAACAGCTAATTCTTCTTCTGTCTGAGCTTTAGACATACCTTTCTTGATACCATGGTTGATACATGGAGCATAAGCAATAATCAGAGATGGTCCCGGATATGCTTCTGCTTCTGCAATTGCTTTTACAGTCTGGTTGAAGTCAGCACCCATAGAAATCTGAGCAACGTATACATAACCATAGCTCATTGCAATAGATGCCATATCTTTCTTCTTCACTTCTTTACCACCGGCAGCGAACTGTGCGATTGCACCTGTCGGAGTAGATTTAGAAGACTGTCCACCTGTATTAGAGTAAACTTCTGTATCGAATACCATAATGTTGATGTCTTTTCCACTTGCTAATACGTGGTCAACACCACCGAATCCGATATCGTAAGCCCATCCATCACCACCGAAGATCCACTGGGATTTCTTAGCAAGGAAGTCTTTATTTTTAACGATGTCTTTGCATACATCACAGTCAATGCCTTCTAATGCTGCAACCAGTTTATCTGTTGCTGCACCGTTTGTAGCTCCTACAGTATAAGTATCTAACCATTCCTGGCAAGCTGCTTTTACTTCTTCAGAAGCTTTTTCGTTTGCTGCTACAGCTTCAACTTTTGCTTTTAATCCTTCACGGATTGCTTTCTGAGCCAGTAACATACCGTAACCAAACTCTGCGTTATCTTCGAACAGAGAGTTATCCCATGCAGGACCCTGTCCTTTTGCGTTTACAGTGTATGGTGTAGACGGTGAAGAGTTACCCCAGATAGAGGAGCATCCTGTTGCGTTTGCGATGTACATTCTGTCACCGAATAACTGTGTGATCAGTTTTGCGTAAGGTGTTTCACCACAACCAGCACAAGCACCTGAGAACTCAAGTAATGGCTGTTTGAACTGAGAACCTTTTACAGTGTTTTCTTTGAATTTAGCGATAACGTCTTCTTTTTCCGGAAGAGTTACAGAGTAATCAAAGAATTTCTGCATTTCGATATTTGCTTCCATGTTTTCCATAGCAAGTGCTTTTGCACCTTTTTTACCTGGGCAGACATTTACACAAGAACCACATCCTGTACAGTCAAGAGCGGATACTGCGATAGCAAATTTGTACTGTTTTAATCCAGTCATTTCAAGTGTCTGAGGAGCATTTGCTGCTTCTTCTTCTGTCAGAGCTACCGGACGGATAACTGCGTGCGGGCAGACATAAGAACAACGGTTACACTGGATACAGTTTTCCGGATTCCATACAGGAACGTTAACTGCGATACCACGTTTTTCATAAGCAGATGTTCCGGATGGTGTTGTACCATCTACATAATCTTTGAATGCAGATACTGGCAGTGTATTACCTTCCTGAGCAGTAACTTTAGACTGAATATTGTTAACGAAGTCGATAACTTCTTTTCTTCCCTGTTCTGCATGTGTTGTGTCAAGACCTTCGTCTGCTGCTGTTTTCCAGCTTTCCGGAACAGTAATTTCAACGATCTGTTTTGCACCTTCATCGATAGCAGCCCAGTTCTTAGCAACTACATCATCACCCTTACGTCCGTAAGTAGCTTTTGCAGCAGCTTTCATTAAATCAATAGCCTGTTCTTCCGGAATGATATCAGCCAGTTTGAAGAATGCAGACTGAAGAATTGTATTGATACGTGTAGGACCCATGCCTGTTTCAATACCGATTTTAACACCATCAATTACATAGAATTTGATGTTGTGGTTTGCGATAAATGCTTTTACCTGTCCCGGAAGATGTTTTTCAAGTCCTTCCATATCCCATGGGCAGTTTAATAAGAATGTACCACCATCAACTAATTCCTGAACCATGTTGTATTTTCTTACATAAGAAGGATTATGACATGCAACAAAGTTTGCTTTGTGAATCAGGTAAGTAGATTTGATTGGTTTTTTACCAAAACGAAGGTGAGACATTGTAACACCACCGGATTTCTTTGAGTCATAATCAAAGTAAGCCTGAGCGTACATATCTGTGTTATCACCGATAATCTTGATGGAGTTCTTGTTAGCACCTACAGTACCGTCTGCACCCAGACCCCAGAATTTACAGTTGATTGTTCCTTCTGGAGTTGTAACAAGCGGAGCACCTGTTTCCAGAGAAAGATGTGTAACATCATCAACGATACCGATTGTGAATTTTTTCTTTTCTGTGTTATTGTATACAGCAACAATCTGTGCCGGTGTAGTATCTTTAGAACCTAAACCGTAACGACCTGTGAAAATCGGAACTGCATCGAATTTTGTTCCTTTTAATGCTGCAACTACGTCCAGATACAGAGGCTCGCCAAGTGCACCTGGTTCTTTTGTTCTATCTAATACAGAAATCTGTTTTACAGTTTCCGGAATAGCTTCAACTAAAGCTTCTGCGCTGAATGGTCTGTACAGACGAACTTTAACAACACCGACTTTCTGTCCAGCTGCTGTTAAGTAATCGATTGTTTCTTCGATTGTATCATTAACAGAACCCATAGCGATGATTACGTGTTCTGCATCAGCTGCACCATAGTAGTTGAACAGTTTGTAATCTGTGCCAAGTTTTTCATTTACTTTGTTCATGTATTCCTGTACGATTGCCGGAAGAGCATCGTAGTATGGGTTACATGCTTCTCTTGCCTGGAAGAAGATATCCGGGTTCTGAGCTGAACCTCTCTGACATGGGTGATTTGGATTCAGAGCGTTTCTACGGAACTCATCGATTGCATCCATATCTGCCATATCTTTTAAATCTTCATAATCCCATGTTTCAATTTTCTGAATTTCATGAGATGTACGGAATCCGTCGAAGAAGTTGATGAATGGAACTTTACCTTTGATTGCTGCTAAATGTGCAACTGGTGTTAAGTCCATAACTTCCTGTACAGAAGATTCACAAAGCATAGCGCATCCTGTCTGACGACATGCGTATACGTCAGAATGATCACCGAAAATAGAAAGTGCGTGGCTTGCAAGAGCACGAGCTGATACGTTGAATACACCCGGTAACTGCTCACCAGCGATTTTGTAAAGGTTTGGAATCATCAACAGAAGACCCTGTGATGCTGTATATGTTGTAGTCAGGGCACCTGCTGCAAGGGAACCGTGTACAGCACCTGCTGCACCTGCTTCAGACTGCATTTCTGTAACCTGAACTTCCTGTCCAAAAATATTTTTTCTTCCCTGTGTTGCCCATTCGTCTGTAGCTTCTGCCATAACGGATGACGGGGTGATTGGGTAAATTGCTGCAACGTCAGAAAATGCATAAGAAGCATGAGCTGCTGCATGGTTACCATCCATGGTTTTCATCTTTCTAGCCATTTGTTTTTTTCCTCCTTGTAAATTGTTACAACTTTAAACAATGTTCACTTCGCTCTCCGAAGTCTGTCAATAATTATATCACGATTTACAAATTATGTCTATTTTTATAAGAAAAGAAAATGCAATGTTTTCTCAAAAAAACATTTTTATGCTTCTATAATTTTCTTAATTGTCTTAGCACTTAACTCTCTTATCAGTACTTTCTGAATTCTGCATAATTCTTTATGTACTTTGCAGCCATCTCCCTGATTTCGGACACACGGCTTATCTGGATTCATACATTCAATCATGAAAAATTCCGGCTCAACTGCACGGTAAATATCCATTAAAGTAATTTCATCAATTCCTTTATTTAAGGCATAACCTCCATTACTGCCACGATAACTTTTCACAAGTTCGGCTTTTTCCATCTTTTTTAAAATCTTATATACAAAAGCAGGTGTCAACACTTCTTCTTCACAAATCTGTGTCACACAGATTTTCTGACCTCCTGCCAGTGCTCTGACAATACGTACTGCATAATCACATTCTCTGGTAATCAGCATAGCTTCTCCCTTCTTCTTTAACGTACTTTCGGAACCTTTCTGTACTTGATTTCATGAGAAGATTTTTTGTCAGGTATGCGGCGCATATGTTGATAAAATTCGGGTGCATCCGACGGAAAATCAGCCACAAAAGCAAATACAAGCAAATACAAGCAAATACAATAAGAACTCCGAGAGTACATTTTATCTATAAAAAATTTTTACTCATTTAGTTCCTGTCATCATTCGACATGCTCTAAGTGCCATTATTATACCTATGTATACTTAATTTATCAAGTATTTTGAAAGAAATGCTTGCAAATTCCCTATTTTACTGTAAAATAGGAAGAGATTATGCACACACATTTTGTATATAGAAATAAGTGAGGTAAAAACATGATTGCAGCAAATAATGTTACTTTGAGAATTGGAAAAAAAGCACTGTTTGAAGATGTTAATATTAAATTTACCGAGGGAAACTGCTACGGTCTGATTGGTGCCAATGGAGCAGGAAAATCTACATTCCTGAAAATCCTCTCCGGTCAGCTCGAAACTACAAGTGGTGATATCACAATCACTCCTGGTCAGCGTCTCTCTTTCCTTCAGCAGGACCACTTTAAATACGACGCTTATCCGGTACTGGATACTGTAATTATGGGTAACAAGCGTCTTTATGAAATCATGAAAGAAAAAGAAGCCATCTACGCAAAAGAAGATTTTTCTGATGAAGATGGTATCCGTGCCAGCGAACTTGAAGGTGAGTTTGCAGAAATGAACGGATGGGAAGCAGAATCCGATGCTGCCCAGTTATTAAATGGACTTGGAATCGAGACTGAAATTCATTACGCTATTATGGGAGATTTAACAGGAAGCCAGAAAGTCAAAGTTCTGCTTGCACAGGCATTATTTGGAAATCCTGATATTCTGCTTCTCGACGAGCCAACCAACCACTTAGACTTAAACGCAATCGAATGGCTCGAAGAATTCTTAATCAACTTTGAAAATACGGTTATTGTTGTATCCCATGACCGTTATTTTTTAAATAAAGTATGTACTCATACCGCTGATATTGATTACGGAAAAATCCAGTTATACGCAGGTAACTATGATTTCTGGTATGAATCCAGCCAGCTCTTAATTAAACAGATGAAGGAAGCAAACCGTAAGAAAGAAGAAAAGATTAAAGAACTTCAGGAATTTATTTCTCGTTTCTCTGCAAATGCATCAAAATCCAAACAGGCGACTTCCAGAAAACGTGCGCTCGAAAAAATTCAGCTTGATGAAATGCGTCCATCCAGCCGTAAATACCCTTACATCGATTTCCGCCCAAACCGTGAAATCGGAAACGAAGTATTAATGGTAGAAGGTCTTTCCAAGACAGTCGATGGAGTAAAAGTCCTCGATAATCTGACTTTTACCCTCGGACGCGAAGACAAAGTTGCTTTTGTTGGTGGAAACGAACAGGCAAAAACTGTTCTCTTTAAAATCCTGATGGGAGAAATGGAGCCGGATGAAGGTACTTATAAATGGGGTGTTACTACTTCCCAGTCTTACTTCCCGAAAGACAACACACTTGAGTTTGACAATGACTTAACCATTGCAGATTGGCTGACCCAGTATTCTGAGATCAAAGACGCAACTTATGTTCGTGGTTTCCTTGGACGTATGCTCTTCCCTGGTGAAGATGGTGTAAAAAAAGTACGTATTCTTTCCGGTGGTGAAAAAGTAAGATGTCTCTTGTCTAAGATGATGATTTCCGGTGCAAACGTACTGCTCTTTGATGAGCCGACCAACCATCTGGACATGGAATCCATTACTGCCTTAAATAATGGTATGATTAAATTTCCTGGTGTTATCTTATTTGCATCCCATGACCACCAGATTGTGCAGACAACTGCAAACCGTATCATGGAGATTATGCCAAACGGAATTCTTATCGACAAGATTACAACTTATGATGAATATCTTGAGAGTGATGAAATGGCAAAGAAACGTCAATCTGTCTATACAATGACTGAAGAAGACAACTAAATAAAAATAAAAATGCTCAGAGTCATAACGGCTCTGAGCATTTTTATTTTTTTATTTCGCTTTTTCTTCTTTCTTTTCAAATGGATCTGTTCCTACCGGAATTAAAATATTTAATACGATTGCAACAACCGCTGCCGGAACAATACCGGAACCGCCAAATACATAGCTGACCCAGGATGGAAGCTGATTTAATACATCTGCTGTTGAACCAAGTCCATAGCCAAATCCAAGTGCAACTGACATAATAGTTACTGCACGGGAATCAACTCCATCTTTTGTAAGCAGTTTAATACCACTTACTACAATAGAGGAAAACATCATAACTGCCGCTCCGCCAAGTACAGACTGTGGCATAATTTCCACTAAAGCTGCAACCTTTGGCACAAGACCGCAGATAATCAAAAAGATGGCTCCCATTGAGATTGCAAACAGATTGACAATCTTTGTCATACCTACAAGACCAACATTCTGGCTGAATGAGGTATTTGGAAGTACACCAAATAAAGAACCAAAAGCAGAACCAAAACCATCACACACAACACCACCGGATAATTCTTTATCGGTTGCCTCACGGTCTAATCCGCCTTCTGCGACACCTGAAATATCTCCGATTGTTTCAACTGCAGTTACAATAAACATGATTAAATACGGAATAATTGCTTTTAAATCAAACGTCATTTTAACCGGCATAAATTTCGGAATTTCAAACCAGGATGCATCTGCCACTTTAGACCAGTCAATCACCCAGGAACAGGTCTGCACAACACCCTCTGCATCCGTATATGTAGTTGGAAGCACCAATGCCATAATCACACAGGCAATATAACCTACGATAATTCCCATTAAAATAGATGCAGAACTTGTCATTCCTTTTGTAAAGTGCTTGAATAAAATAACAGAAACCAAAACCAAAGTACCAACAAATAAATTCGGAATAGAGCCAAAGTCTCCATTTGAATTTCCTCCACCAAAGGAATTAATTCCAACACTGATAAGAGAAAGCCCAATCGCTGTTACAACTGTACCGGTTACCAATGCCGGGAAAAACTTTCTTAATGGTTTTAAGAAGAATCCCAGAACACCTTCCATCAGACCGCCAATTAAACAGGCTCCCATAATCGCTCCATAAGCTAAAACGCCTCCACCGCATGAAGCAACAATTCCTTTTGAAACACCGATAAACCCTGAACTTGTTCCCATTACAATCGGTAACCTTGAGCCAACCGGTCCTATCGTCCAAAGCTGGATTAACGTAACAATACCAGCAATTAACATTGCATTTTGTAAAACCGGACGCATCAGTCCTGCATCTGCCAGTCCACACATTCCTCCGATAATCAGAATCGGCGTCAGATTTCCGACAAACATTGCAAGCACATGCTGCATACCAAGCAGTATGGCTCTCCCCAGTGGAATTCGTCCTTCCAGTTCATACTCACTCGTGTACTCTACTTGTTTTTTTTCTTTTCCCAAACCTTTTTTCTCCTTTCGCAATTTCGACCCATCATTTTTTACGGGCTTACGCTTCTACGCTTTTGTTTGGCAACGCTGTACCGCTTAAATTCCGCTGTTTATTATATCCAAAGTTCATTCTGACGTCAATATAGAAATCGTTCTTTTTTTCTTCCATTATTTTCCAATAATTTCAGCAGTATTAATAAAAGAATACGGAGTTGTCTGGTATACATAATAATTCAGCCAGTTTGTATATAAATTGTTTGCATGAGAACGCCATAAAAGCAATGGTCTGTTTTCCGGATTATCATCCGGATAATAGTTCTTCGGAATTTCAATATCCAGCCCTTTACTCTTATCTCTTTTATATTCTCCGTCCAGAGTAACACGGTCATATTCCGGATGTCCCATCACGAAAATCTGACGTCCATCTTCTGCCATGCATAAAAATACTCCTGCTTCGTCCGATTCTGCAAGTACAGTTAATGCTTCACAGGCATGAATCTCTGCTGCCGGAACCTCTGTGTGACGGGAATGTGGTGCCCAAAACTCGTCATCAAATCCCCGAACCAGCGGAATCTTTCGATTCTCTACACGATGTCTAAACAATCCAAAGACTTTTTTATCCATCAGTCTCTTTTTCAGACCATAATGGTAATATAATCCTGCCTGTGCTCCCCAGCACAGATAGATTGTAGATGTGACATTGGTTTTTGTCCAATCCATAATCTGTGTTAATTCTTCCCAATAATCTACCTCTTCAAACTCCATCTGTTCCACCGGTGCACCGGTAATAATCATTCCATCAAATTTTCTATGTTTTACTTCAGAAAATGTTTCATAAAACTTATTCAAATGGCTGGTCGCTGTATTTTTTGCCTCATGGGTTGCCACCATCATAAAAGAGACATCCACCTGAAGCGGAGTATTTGATAAAGAACGAAGCAGCTGAAGTTCCGTATCTTCTTTTAACGGCATCAGATTTAAAATTAAAATTTGAATCGGACGGATATCCTGATGTGAGGCACGCTTTTCATCCATCACGAAAATATTCTCTTTCTCCAGAATCTCTTTTACAGGTAAATCACTTTGTATTTTAATTGGCATTGTTTTTTTATCCTTTCTGTTTTACATAAGAGGGGCAATCAGACGAAGAACTTTTCCCTCTATCCTTGTTGCAAGTTTTAGTTTTTTATAATCAGCTAATGATATATGGATACACTTTTTCATTGTCTCTTCAAAGTCTTCTTCAATTTTTTGGATTTCAGAATTCTCATAGAAAAAGACACCACATTCAAAATGATGATAAAAACTTCGATAATCCAGATTCACAGTTCCTACGACTGCTTTCTTGTTATCAGAAACAAATATCTTTGCATGCACAAAGCCTGGTTTATATTCCGAAATTTTCACACCTGCCTCTAATAATTCATTATAATACGTCTTAGCAAGTGCAAATGCATATTTCTTATCCGGAATGTGTGGCATAATAATTGAAACTTCTACTCCACGCTTTGCCGCATAGGTCAGTGCACTAATCATTTCGTAATCTAAAATCAGATACGGTGTCATAATATGTACATACTGGCAGGCAGTATTTAAAATATCCAGATAAATCTGTTTTCCGACACGTTCTGTTCCATAAGGCATGACATCATAAGGAATCACATAACCATCTTTTTCCTTTAACATTGATTTTGGTGTCAGATACGCTTCATAATCCGGTTCTTGTTTTTCTGTTGTATGCCACATTTCCAAAAACATACAGGTAAATTTCTGTACGGCATCTCCGGTTACCATTACTGCGGTGTCTTTCCAGTGACCAAATCGTTCTTTTTTATTAATGTATTCATCTGCAAGATTTGTTCCTCCTGTAAAAGCCACTTTTCCATCAATCACAACAATTTTTCTGTGGTCGCGGTTATTATAATGACTGGAAAAGACCGGACGAATTGGTGCAAACATTTTGCACTGGATTCCATACTTTTTCAATAATTTGGGATAAAAATTCGGAAGCAGTGTCAGTTCACACATTCCATCATACATAACACGTACTTCTACTCCGGCCTTCACTTTTTCCTGTAAAATTTCAAGCACAGACTCCCACATATATCCTTCTTCTAAAATAAAATATTCCAGGAAAATAAATTTTTCTGCTTTCTTAAGCTGTTTTAACAATTCCGGAAACTGGTCATCTCCTAGTGGAAAATATTGAATCGTCGTGTTTTGATAAACCGGACAATTCCCATGTTCCAGGAGATAATCTGCCATCCGCCCCATCTGTGGATTTTCTTCTTTTAACGTTTCAAATGTTTTCTCGTCCTGTTTTAAATAGACTCTTGATTTTTCACCCAGCACACGAAGCCTTTGATAAATTACTTTTGTTCCAGGCTGTATCATAATATAGGTATAAAACAGTGCTCCAAAAACCGGAAAAAGTAAAAGCGGAAGCATCCACACCAGCTTAAAATCCGGATTGCCCCGACTGTTAAAAATATGAAGCAGGGCAATTAAACCTAAAACACTGAATCCGGCATATACAATCCCGCTATACTCTTTCGCCCAGAAAAAAGTGACACCAAGAAGCAAAAACTGAATGATAAATGCAACAGCCACAATCAGGGTACGACCAAAAATAATCGTTTTAATCCCTCTAATTCCTTTTATCTGCCATTCTTTTTTCATAAATCAAGTCTGCCTTCTTTCTCTATTGTACCGATTCTGCAAGTTTTAAAAAATCTTCTTCCGAAAGAATTGGGATTCCCAGTTCTTTCGCCTTTTTATTTTTAGATGAAGAGGATTCTGTGTCATTGTTAATCAGATAATCCGTTTTCTTGCTGACACTTCCGGTTACCTTTCCACCCCTATTTTCAATAAATTCTTTCATTGCATTTCGGTTTTCAAATTGGTTCACACTTCCTGTTATGACAAACTGTTTTCCCGACAGCGGATTTCCCGTTTCTATTTTCATTTTTTCAAACGTCAAATAAGTCAGCAAGTGTTCTAACTTTCTCTGATTTTTTTCATTTTTAAAATAATCCGTCACACTTTTTGCAATGACTGAACCAATTCCCTCTATCTGACTGATAGTTTCTTCATCCGCCTGCATCAGTTTTTGCAGGTCATAATCAAATTCTTTGCAAAGCACCTTTGCATTTGCAACTCCAATATTTGCAATCCCAAGCGCATAGACCAGCCTTGGAAGCGTTGTATGAGAAGATTTTTTGATGTTCTCAATCAGATTTTCATACGATTTTTCACCAAATCCATCCATCTCTATAATCGCATCTTTATAATGTTCCAATTCATAAATGTCACCAAATTCTTTGATAAATCCATTTAAGATAAATTTTTCAAGTGTTGCCTCTGATAACCCGTCAATATTCATTGCATCCCGACTCACAAATAACGTAAAGGACTTGATTTTTTTTGCCTGACACTCCGGATTCGTACAGATTAGTACCTCCACGTCATTACTTTTTTGTATCTTTGTCGGCTCTTTGCAGACCGGACAGGAGTCAGGAATGGTTAAATTTCTGCTTCTTGTAAGATTCTCTGCAATCTGCGGAATAATCATATTTGCCTTATAGACTTCAATGCGGTCTCCAATTCCAAGTTCCAGCTCTTTCAAAATACTGATATTATGCACACTTGCACGGCTTACCGTTGTTCCCTCCAGTTCAACCGGCTCAAAAATGGCCACCGGATTAATCAGTCCGGTTCTTGATGGGCTCCACTCAATTTCCTTTAACGTTGTCTCACGGATTTCATCTTTCCATTTAAAAGCAAAAGCATTTCTTGGAAACTTTGCGGTACTTCCGAGAGAATCTCCATAAGCAATATCATCGTATAATGCCACCAGTCCATCGGACGGAAAATCATTTGTGGAAATTTTATCTGAAAAATACTGTATTGTTTCTTCCAGATTTTTGCTGTCCACCATACGATATTCCACAATATCAAACCCCTGCGTTTTGAGCCATTCAAACTGACACGCTCTTGAATTGTTAAAATCCACTCCTTCTGCACGAACCAGAGAAAACGCATAAAAGTATACATTTCGTTTTGCTGTAATTTCATTATTTAATTGACGCACGGAACCACTGCACAGATTTCTTGGATTTTTATACTTTGCATCTACATCTTCAATCTGTTTATTGATTTTTTCAAAGTCAGAATAAGAGATAATTGCTTCCCCTCTCAATATCAGTTCTCCTTGATAGGCAATCTGAAGCGGCACATTCTTAAACACTTTTGCATTGTTGGTGATAACTTCTCCCACTATTCCATTTCCACGAGTGACCGCTTTTTTTAATTTCCCATCCTGATATGTCAGTACAATCGTCAGACCATCCATCTTCCAGGAAAGCACTGTTTTTTGATTTCCCACAAAGTTTTTCAGCACTTCTATCTCTTTTGTCTTATCCAAAGAAAGCATCGGTGTCTCATGCGTTTCTTTTGGAAGCGCATTGACTGCTTCATAGCCAACTGAAACCGTCGGGCTTCCCGCAAGCGTAATTCCGGTTTCTTCTTCCAGTGCTTCTAGCTCATCATAAAGCTTATCATACTCATAATTGCTTATAATTTCTCTATCCTCTTGATAATAAGCTCTTCCTGCCTTATTTAACAATTCGACGAGTTCCTTCATTCTTTCTGTCTGGTTCACATTTCTTCCCCCTTTCTTTTTTGATTACGGTTGTTTCCGAAGAGTCTTTAATTATTTCCTGCAATGTTTTCATTTCCTGTGCCGTCACTTCCCGATACGATCCAACCGGTAAATCACCCAGTTCAATATTCATTACCCGAATCCGCTTTAAGCGTTTTACTTCATATCCGAGATACTGACACATTCTTCGTATCTGTCGGTTTAAACCCTGCGTTAAGATAATACGAAAACTTTTTTCTCCTGTTTGAATGACACGGCATTTTCTGGTTTTGGTTCCTAAAATCGGAACACCATCCTGCATTTTTTTGATAAATTCTTTCGTAACCGGCTTATTTACCGTCACAACATATTCTTTCTCATGCTGATTGCCGGAACGCATCATTTTATTGACGAGTTCTCCCTGATTGGTCAGTAAAAGCAGTCCTTCTGAATCTTTATCCAGCCTTCCTATATAATATATCCGGATTGGATAATTAATATAAGAAATCACATTCTTTTTTACATTTGGATTTGCTGTACATTCAATTCCACGCGGCTTATGAAATGCTAATAATACTTTCTTTTCTTCACGGATGATTTTCTTTCCATCAATGCAGATTTCCGTTTCATCTGACACCTGCATTCCCATCCGGGCAGTTTCGCCGTTTATTGTGATTCTTCCTGCCTCCACCAGACGGTCTGCCTCCCGTCTGGAACAGACTCCTGCATCACTTAAATATTTGTTTAAACGCATCTTTACTCCTTTTTCTATTCTTGCGTATCCATCCTTATCGCAATAGAAAAAGTATACCATATCTTCTCCTACAAAGCAAAGAAAAGCCCGAAAAGAACTCCTCTTGAAATCTTACTTGCCAAATCCAAGAGTGCAAGCGTATAATAGACAGGTACATAGAAACGTATTCTTCTTTTTTTATTTGAAAAACATTTTTTCAAAACAAAATCTGCGGGCAATTGTAGAGCTGTGCCAGCGTTGCTAAAAGAAGAATGCCTGAATTACAAAGGGGTAAAAACACATTATGAAAAACTCAAAGAAAACTGTGGGTATCATCCTGCTTACCTGTATTGTCGGAGTGATTTTGATTTTTGCACCGAAATATATTTTCGCAGCTGTAAAAACAGCCCTCGATACTTATCAGGATAAGAAAGAAGCTCTGCTGGAGGACCACTGGGTATACGATGAGAACGGTCGTAAGTATGTCTATCATGATGGGGTATTAATTAAAAATACCTGGCGTGAGATTGACGGAGTCCGTTACTGCTTTGACGAAAACGGATATGTAAAATCCGGATGGATTACGGATAAAGGCTCTACTTACTATCTGACAGCAAACGGAACACCTGCTTCCGGATGGGTTAAAGACGACGGCAAATGGTATTATTTAAACAGCGACGGAACACCTAAAACCGGCTGGCTAAGTGACAATGGCAAATGGTACTGTTTAAATGACCAGGGCATTATGGCTACCGGATGGGTAGAAGCAGACGGCACCAGCTATTATATGAATGATGATGGTTCCATGGCTTCTAACTGCTGGATTCAGCAAGACGGAAACTGGTACTATTTAAATACTTCCGGTGCGATTTCAACCGGATGGCGCAGTATCAACGACAAATGGTATTATTTCCGTGAGGACGGAGTGATGATGATTGGTTGGATTACAGATAACGGAAAAACCTACTGCCTTGACGGAGATGGCTACATGATAACCAATTCCTGGGAAGAAAAAGACGGAAAAACCTACTATCTTGGAGAAGATGGAACTATTATGACCGGAAAGATAACCGTTAATAACCAAACTTACTTCTTAAATTCTGATGGTACACTGGTAACTTCCGACTGGTATAAGTACGATAACAGCTGGTACTATCTGGATGAAAACGGACTTCCAAAAACCGGATGGTTACAACTTGACTCCAAATGGTATTATCTGAAAGAGGATGGCATAATGGCTACCGGTGAACTGATTATTGACAACAAAAAATATACCTTTGACGAAAATGGAGTATGGGATGGCAAATCCACTGCTGTTAAGACAACGGGCTCCGGTCCAATGGTTGCACTCACCTTTGATGATGGTCCTGGTCAGTATACCGAACGTATTTTAAATACACTGGCAGCAAACGGTGCAAAAGCGACCTTCTTCATGCTTGGAACAAATATCCCAAACTATCCGGACGCTGTTAAAAAAATGGAAAGTCTAGGCTGTGAACTTGCAAACCATACCTTTGACCATAAGGATTTGGCAACCCTTGATACGACAGCGATTCAAAACGAGGTAAGTTCTACAAACGACAAATTAAATGCGCTTGTCGGACACGGTGCTTCTTTAGTCCGTCCTCCTTATGGTTCTTATAATTCTACAGTAAAATCCGTAATCGGATTTCCTATGATTTTATGGTCTATTGATACACTCGACTGGAAGACCAAAAATGCCCAGAGTACCTACGAAGCGGCAATGACTGCACAGGATGGGGATGTTATCTTAATGCATGATATTCATGGTCCGACAGCAGACGCCGTTGATATGATTGTCCCTGCCTTAAAAGCAAAAGGATTCCAGATGGTAACAGTCAGTGAACTGGCTGCCGCAAAAGGAATCAATCTGGAAAATGGCGGTGCCTACGGTGCACTCCGATAATTATAAGTCCTGAATAACAACAAAAAATCCCAGCTTTTATAAGCTGGGATTTTTGTTATCTTAAAAGATCCTGCGAAACAAAACCTTTCTCATTATTATATTCTACTTCTATCCATCCTTCCGGACCATCTGCAACCTTTGTTACCTCTGTTCCTCCCGGAATCACATCAAGAATTTCTGCTTCGGTATCCGCTTCCGCACGGAAATTGCAGTCTTCCTGTACCGTAAGTGTTGCACCTTCTTCTGCTCTTGCTGAAGAATTACTGTCCTGACCAAGCTGTTCTTCAAATGCTTTTAAATCTTCATCCGATTCAATTGCCGAATTCAAATCATCCTCCACCTGTGAAACCAGTTTCTGTACATCTTCATCTTGTGTTACTTTCTGAAGATAGGCATTGATTTTTTCATCACTGCTGTCATTATGGATAATATAAGAACCGTCTTCATTTTTCATGACATATAGCTGGGAAAGCCCTGGTGCTTCTGTCTTAATATCTGTAAATTTTAATTTATAAGAAGCATACACAACATAACTATCATCCGTTAAACCCGGCTTCGTATAAACAGTAATATCATTATAACTTTCAATATAAGTCGAATTTGTAACCTTCGCTTCATCGGCTGCATCTAAATTATCTGTGAGCTGTTTCATCTGCTCTATATCTTTTCGACCCCATGCCTCATAAAACGAATTGATTAATGAATTTACTTCAGGGTACGCATTTTTTTCTAAAGAAGAGGTTTCTTCTTTTTTGTCATTGTTCTTGCTCTCATCTTTTGCTTCTGTGTTATCATTCTTAGAATCTACAACCTGTGTCTTTTCCGTTGTGTTTCCTTTCTCCTTTGAAGTAACAAGTCCTGTCACTGCACGGACTCCAAAAAATAAGACGAGCAGAACAACTAAAATAGCCAAACCCAGAAGAATATATCTCAGATTATCTGACAGCCATTCTCTGAAGTTGTCTAACATAGCATCCTCCTTTATAAGTTTCTGTCGCCGTAAAACCACATGCCTTTATGGCGTGTGGTAGTTCACCTCTTACCCTTATTCTCTGCTTTTTTCTCTAAAAAAAGAAAAAACACACCCGGAGGGATTCGAACCCCCGACACGTGGTACCGGAAACCACTGCTCTATCCCCTGAGCTACGAGTGCTTACTGACGTAAAATATCTTATCATAAAACGGATTGGTTGTAAACCCTCCTGATTTTCGATTTTAGACTTTTTTAATAAATGACCGCTTGCAGTTTCCTATCCCTCATGGTATATTATTGAAATACATTTCTAATTTCTTTTCGGAACTTCTCCGAAAAAATTCCTATATTTTTTATAATTTTATATTTTAATCTCAGGAGGTCATACTATGGACTACAATCTCTTTAAAGAAGAACTGTTACTTGCAATTCAGGATTTGGCAGATCCCGAGCAGTCGGTTTCTTTACACTGTATTGACAAAAATAACGGAAGCTCCGCAGATGCTGTTATCATTATGAAAAAAGGAGGTCAGATTGCTCCTACTTTTTATTTAGACGATTTTTATCCCTGGTTTTGTCAAGGCATTTCCATTGAGCGCATTGCCAGGCGGATTCTTGAACTCAACCAACAGCATCAGCCGGAAGCTTCGTTTGCACTGACTGATGAAGTTCATAATTATCAAAAAATGCGCACGCATGTCTGCTATAAACTCATCAATTACGAAATGAACCGTTCTCTCTTAAGCAAGATTCCCCATATCCCTTATCTCGATTTGGCAATTGTCTTTTACTGTAAAGTTACCGCCCCAAATCTTCAAAACGGAAGCTTTCTAATCCACAATTCCAACCTTACCGCATGGAATGTTTCCACAGATGATTTAATTCGTGACGCCAGACTCAATACCTGCCGCAAGCTTCCTTTTTGTTTTAAAGAGATGGATGCTCTGATTCGCGAGCTCTCTAATGATGAATCACTTCTTCCCTCCGAATTTTCCCCAAACTCCATGTATATTTTAACCAATCAGGAAACGTATTTTGGCGCAGCTGCTCTTCTCTATCCTCACGTACTTTCTCATATTTCAGCACTTCTTGGCTGTAATTTCTTTGTTCTGCCAAGCAGCGTACATGAATGTATTCTCGTTCCTGACTTTGGAGTTTATTCCAAACCGGAGTTAGAGGAAATGGTTGTCGAAGTCAATTCCACACAGGTTGCAAAAGAAGAAGTGCTTTCCAATCATGTCTATTACTATGACTTAAAAAAACAGGAACTCTCTCTTTAAAGAAAAAAACAGCCGGAAGTAATCTTCCGGCTGAGTGCTTTCAATCATTATACTCTGGATAAATACTCTCCAGTTCTTGTATCGATTTTGATTCTGTCTCCCTGATCTACGAACAGAGGTACATAAACAGTAGCGCCTGTTTCTACGATTGCAGGTTTTGTAGCGCCCTGTGCTGTATCGCCTTTGAATCCTGGTTCTGTTTCTGTAATCTCTAATTCTACGAATAACGGAGCTTCGATTGCAAATACGCTTCCATTGTAGGAACATACTTTTACAACTTCGTTTTCTTTTACAAATTTCAGAGAATCTCCAACTGTTTCGTTGTCGATTGCAATCTGGTCATAAGTTTCATTGTTCATGAAGTAGTATAAATCACCATCATTGTATAAATACTGCATGTCTACACGGTCAATACGAGCCTGTGGGAATTTTTCAGTTGGTCTGAAAGTTTTTTCTACCACACCACCGTTGATTACGTTTTTTAATTTTGTTCTTACGAAAGCTGCACCTTTACCTGGTTTTACATGCTGGAATTCCATAATCTGTACTACGTTTCCGTCAATTTCCAGAGTGAGACCGTTTTTAAAATCGCCTGCTGATATCATAATGAATACTCCTGCTACTAAAAACATATACAAATGCGTATATGCTAGATGATTCGCTACAATCTCACGATTTGTAGTTACTGCTTCATCGTGTATACTTTTGATGATATAAAAAATATCTATCTACTCGTAAATTCTTGTACACTCCACAGTCGTAAATTCCCGACTAGCCATCGGTACACACCTATAACTTCATTTTTAGTTGATTAGATATAGGTTTTCATCTAAATAGCTTTTCCTTTCCTAGATTTTATTTGTTTACCACTTGATTTTCGTGGCCTTCTTCCATTGGAAAATAAAATCGTTTTTTCCACTGTACTTCATTGTATAATACCCGACTTAATTTTTCAACCATTTTTTTGCTTTCTTTTCTCTTTCTCGTAGAAATAAAGCACAATTTTCTCTAATTTGCGTTTAAACACAATCTGAATCTCTTCTTTTGGATGAATTGGTTTTACCAAAATGTTGCGAATTCCAGTTCTTTTTGCTCCATATACATCTGTGAACAACTGGTCTCCAACAAAAATCGTATTGGAACGGTCTGTTTTCATCAGCTCCATTGCCTTGATATAATTCTTGGTCGATGGCTTATGTGCATCTTCAATAAAATGCACCTGCACTTCTTTATTAAAAGAAGAAACCCTCTCATACTGATTATTGGAAAGCAGACAACAGTCAAATCCGATTTTCTTTAAGCGCTTAAATAATGCAACTGCACGTTCATCTGCTGGTTCCCCATGACGAACTAACGTATTATCAATGTCAAAAATCAATCCACGGTAACCGTCCTGATACAATTTTTCAAAATCAATCTCATAAGTAGAGTCCAGATATTCATCCGGAAAAAAGGTACGAAACATTTTATTTTCCTCATTTCTGTTGTGTATTCATACCCGATGTTAACGGAAATCTCGTTTTTTGTCAATTATCTTTCTTCCAAAGCAATATAAGCCTGTTCTTCTAATACATTTTTATATGCCGGACGAATAATCTTATCCGTGTTAATCAGTTCTTCCATTCGGTGCGCACTCCAGCCGACAATACGCGCAATCGCAAACATTGGTGTATACAGTTCAAGGGGAAGTTCCAACATGCTGTAAACAAATCCACTGTAAAAATCGACATTTGCACTGACACCTTTATAAATATGACGTTCTTCAGCAATAATCACCGGTGCAAGACGCTCTACCATTTCATACAGACGATAATCTTTCTGTCTTCCTTTTTCATCGGCTAACTGTTTAACAAACTGCTTGAAAATCCGTGCACGCGGATCAGAAATCGAATAAACCGCATGTCCCATTCCATAAATCAGACCACGCTTATCAAATGCTTCTTTATGAAGCAGTTTTCGAAGATAAGCAGAAACTTCCTCTTCATCTTTCCAATCGTGAACGTGCTTCTTCATATCATCAAACATGCTGACTACTTTAATGTTTGCACCGCCATGTTTCGGTCCTTTTAAAGAACCAAGTGCTGCTGCAATGGCTGAATAGGTGTCTGTACCAGAGGAAGAAACAACATGAGTTGTAAACGTAGAGTTGTTACCACCTCCATGCTCCATGTGAAGTACCAGTGCCAAATCCAAAATCTTTGCCTCAAGCGGAGTATATTTTTTATCCGACCGTAACATACGCAAAATATTTTCAGCAGTTGATAATTCCTTCTTTGGATTATGAATATATAAACTTTTATTTTGATTATAATGTCTATGTGCCTGATAGCCATAAACGGATAACATTGGAAAAATACTGATAAGATTGATACACTGACGCAGCACGTTCGGAAGAGAAATATCTTCCGGATTCGAATCATAGGAATATAACGTCAGCACACTTCTTGACAAGGTATTCATCATATCTTTACTTGGAGCTTTCATGATGACATCTCGTACGAAATTTCTCGGCAGACTTCTCTGATTTCCAAGTATTTTGCAGAAATCTTTTAACTGCTCTTCTGTTGGAAGTACACCAAATAACAATAAATAGGTTGTCTCTTCAAATCCAAAACGATTTTCTTTTAAAAAACCATTGGTAAGGTCTTTTATATTAATTCCTCTGTAGTATAACTCCCCATCACAAGGAACACTTTTTCCATCTATAGTTTTACTCGAAACAATGTTTGAAACCTGTGTCAGACCTGCAAGAACACCTTTCCCATTGATATCACGCAGACCTCTCTTTACATCATATTTTCCATAAAGAGATACATCCATTTTACTGTTTTCTTCGCAAACTTTTGTAAGGGCCTCGATTTCCGGTGTTACTTTCATATTGAATCCCATAGCAGATTCCCCCTTTTCTTATTTTTTCACTTTAGCATAGTGATATTTTACCATAAGAAAAGGGGGATTCACAAGAAATATTTTTATGAACAGTTTCTAAACTTTTTTTTATATTTACAATTTTAATTTTGCAAAAGCATCGGCAAATGCAGAATTAATTGGTTCTTCTGCCTCTTTTTTCTGTTTGTTCAGATAACGCTGGACATCTTTTTTACTGACTCCCGCGCCTTCTTTCTGCCGTCTTGCTGTAAAAGAAGACAGTTTTTCTTTATAACCACAACTGCAGATAAAGGTATCTTCTTTGCCTTTTACATATAATTCCATCTTTTTATGACATTTTGGACATCTTGCATTCGACGTACGGGAAATTGTTTCTCTATGTCCACATTCTCTGTCCTGGCATACCAAAAGTTTACTGTTTTTTCCATTGACTGCAAGCATACGCTTTCCACATACCGGACATTTTGTGTTTGTAAGATTATCATGGCGGAAGGTTCCATCTCCCGTTTTAATCTCTTTGGTCAATTCCTGTGCATAAATGCGGATTTCTGAAAGAAAGATTTTATCCTTTAATTTTCCCTCTGCAATCTTAGAAAGTTTATTCTCCCAGTCAGCCGTCAATTCCGGTTTTTTCAAATCTTCCGGAACCAATTTTAAAAGCTGTCGTCCCTTTGAGGTGATAAAAATTTCTTTTCCACGCTTTTCCATCAAAAAGGAATGAAACAGTTTATCAATAATATCTGCTCTGGTTGCTACCGTTCCAAGTCCTCCGGTTTCTCCTAAAGTTTTAACTGTCTTTGCATCCCGGCTTTCCATGTAGCGCACCGGATTTTCCATCGCTGAAAGCAGTGTCGCTTCATTAAAATGTGCCGGTGGACGTGTCGTCCCTGTTATAATTTCAATTCGAATATTATTCGAAAACTGCATGCCTTTTTCCAGATTCGGAAGTTTCTGTTCTCTTAAAGCAGACTCTCCTTTTTGTTCCTCATCCTCTTCATCTGACCAGCTTCCCTCATAAGCCTCCTTCCAGCCTTCTTTTAAGACAATCTTTCCTTTCGCAAGAAATTCTTCTTCCTCACAGCCTGCTTTTACTGTTGTCTGTTCGTATTCAAACGGCGGATACAAAACTGCCAGAAATCTTCTGACAACCAGATCATAAATTTTTCGTTCTTCATTTGTCAGATGTTCTAACTGTACAAACTGTTCGGTTGGAATAATTGCATGATGGTCGCTTACTTTTTTATCATCCACAAAAGATTTATTTGCCTTGACCGGCTTCATTGAAAGACTTCCTGCCATCTTTTTATATGGACCGACTGCACATGCTTTTAAGCGTTCCTTTAATGTTCCAATGACATCGGAACTTAAATATCTGGAATCTGTTCTTGGATAGGTCAGTATCTTATGATTTTCATAGAGCCTCTGCATGATATTTAACGTCTCTTTTGCAGAAAATCCAAATTTTTTATTCGCATCTCTTTGCAGTTCAGTCAAATCATAAAGTGCCGGTGCATAAGTTTTTTTTGCTTTCTTTTCTACTTCTTTTATGAAAAGGGGAGCGCCTTGCATTTTTTGTTTGAGTGTCTCGATTCTCTCTTTTGAAAACGAGCGGGCAGAACCACTTTTTTTATCCTGCCAGGTAAACCGGATTCCCTCTGCCATGAGATTGATTCCATAATACGTCTCCGGCTTAAAGGAACGGATTTCTTCTTCTCTTTTTTCAATCATTGCAAGTGTCGGTGTCTGAACTCTTCCACAGGACAATTGGGCATTGTACTTACAGGTCAGTGCTCTGGTTGCATTGATTCCAACCAGCCAGTCTGCCTCTGCTCTTGCCCATGCTGCTGAATATAACGTATCATACTCCCTGCCGTCTTTCAAAGAAGAAAAGCCTGCCTTGATTGCCTTGTCTGTAACAGAGGAAATCCAAAGCCGTTTGATTGGTTTTCTACATCCGGATTTTTCCAATATCCAGCGTGCTACTAATTCTCCCTCTCTGCCTGCGTCCGTTGCAATAATAATTTCATTCACATCTTTTCGATAAAGCTGTGTTTTTACTGCATGATACTGCTTTGCCGTCTGTTTAATTACTACAAGTTCCATCTTTTTCGGCATCATCGGAAGGTCTTCCAGCTTCCATTCTTTATATTTCTTGTCGTATTCCTCTGGGTCTGCAAGTGTCACAAGATGTCCTAACGCCCAGGTGACAACATAGCGGTTTCCTTCGATTGCCCCATTTAGTTTTTTACTGCAGCCTAATACTCTTGCAATATCTCTTGCAACCGATGGTTTCTCCGCCAGTACTAATGACTTCATGTTATTACATTACCTTTCCAAAAAACTCTGTGGTTTTCTTCACTTTTTTCATCACATCATCAAATGCCTGTGGTGTCAGTGACTGCATACCATCACATAATGCTTTTTCCGGATTATTGTGAACTTCAATCATAACACCATCTGCACCTGCTGCGATTGCTGCCATGGTAAGCGGCTCTACCATAAAACGGATTCCTGCTGCATGACTTGGGTCTACAATCACCGGAAGATGTGTCTTTGATTTTAACATCGGAACTGCTGAAATGTCCAGTGTGTTTCTCATGGAAGTCTCAAAGGTACGGATTCCTCTTTCACATAAAATAACCTGTTCGTTTCCACCTGCCATGATGTACTCTGCACTCATTAAAAGTTCATCTATGGTGCTTGACATGCCACGCTTTAACAAAATCGGTTTATTTATCTTTCCAAGTTCTTTTAACAGTTCAAAGTTCTGCATATTTCTTGCACCAACCTGAATCACATCTACATCATCGAATAAATCCAGATGTGCTGCACTCATAATCTCTGTCACAATTGGAAGTCCGGTTGCTTTTTTTGCTTCTAAAAGCAGTTTTAATCCTTCACTGCCCAGTCCCTGGAAAGAGTATGGGGAAGTTCTCGGTTTGAATGCACCGCCTCTTAAAAGACCTGCACCGGATGCCTTTACATCTTCTGCCACTTCAACCATCTGTTCTCTGGTCTCAACGGAACACGGACCTGCAATCACCTGAAAATGATTTCCACCGAATTTCTTTCCACAAATATCAATCACACTGTCCTGTGGATGCATACTGCGGTTTGCTTTTTTGTAAGGTTCTTTGATTCTCTTTACGGTTTCTACTACATCAAATGCCTGTAACTGCTCCGGTTCAATCTCTGTAGTGTCTCCAACCAGACCAATAATTGTGGTATCTTCGCCCTGTGATAAATGAAGTTTTAATCCTCTGTTCACCAAATTCTCTTTTAATTTTTCCACTTTCGCTTCTTCTGCATCTTTCTTTAAAACAATAATCATGACTTTTTCTCCTTTGGATTGAATGAATTTTTTTATAAGATTTTATCTCATAAAACCAAAAACCGATGTTCACCTGCTAAGGCAAACACCGGTTAAAATTCTGTTATCGGTATCTTTGAAATCAGAATTGATTGACGGATGCTTTACCATAGCACAAAAGACCTGCATTATAAAAATAACCCAGATAACCAAAATAAAAATCTTTTGTCCATACATTCAATAAATTCTTCATCATGGTAAAACCTCTCTTAATTAATCTAACCAAATAATACTGACTTTTTTATCGTTTGTCAACCCATTTTGCGAAAAATATTTTATCAATTTAAAGTTTTACACTTTAAACTGTTTCCATCTTTTCAAACTGGCTGTTATAAAGATTTGCATAGAAGCCATTCTTGGCAAGAAGAGATTCATGAGTTCCCTGTTCAATGATATCTCCGTCTTTCATAACCAGAATCAAGTCGGCATCACGAATCGTGGAAAGTCTGTGAGCAATAACAAAACTGGTTCGTCCTTTCATCAGATTGTCCATTGCTTTCTGAATTCGCTCTTCTGTTCTGGTATCGACGGAAGAAGTTGCTTCATCCAGAATCATAATCTTATTGTCCGCTAAGATTGCTCTTGCAATTGTCAAAAGCTGTTTCTGACCCTGGGAAATATTACTGGTCTCTTCATTTAATTCCATCTGATAACCACCTGGCTGGGACATAATAAAATGATGGGCATGGGCTGCTTTTGCTGCCGCAATGACTTCTTCATCTGTTGCATCTAAACGTCCATAACGGATATTTTCCATAATTGTTCCATGGAACAGCCAGGTATCCTGCAGTACCATACCAAACATTTCACGAAGTTCCATACGGTTAAAATCTTTTACATTATGACCATCAATACAGATTTCCCCGGAATTGACATCATAAAAACGCATCAAAAGTTTAATCATCGTTGTCTTTCCGGCTCCGGTTGGTCCTACAATCGCAACTTTCTGTCCGGCTTTTACATCGGCATTAAAATCATGTACAATAATCTTTGACGGGTCATAGCCAAAGGAAATATGCTCAAAACTGACATTTCCCTCTATCTGATTGACAGACACCGGATCCTCTGCCATCTGGTCTTCTTCTTCCACATCCAAAAATTCAAACACACGTTCCGACGCTGCCGCTGAGGACTGAAGCATATTAGTAACCTGCGCAATCTGCTGGATTGGCTGGGTGAAGTTTCGGATATACTGGAAAAATGCCTGCACATCACCGACTTCAATTTTATTTTTAATAACCATAAAGCCGCCAAGCAGAGCAACCATAACATAACCAAGATTTCCCACAAACTGCATAATCGGCATCATAATTCCGGAAAAGAACTGTGAACGCCATGCAGAACTGTACAATTTCTCATTGGTCTTTTCAAATTCATTGATGACGTCATCTTCTTTGTTAAATGCTTTTACTACAGTATGTCCGCTATAAATTTCTTCAACCTGTCCATTTACTTCACCAAGATATTTCTGCTGGTCCTGGAAGTATTTCTGGGAATGTTTCATGACCTTGCTGATAATAAACATCGAAACCGGTAAAATCAAAAGTGCTGCCAAAGTCATCCATACATTAATGCTTAACATCATAACCAGTACACCAATCAAGGTGGTGGCTGATGTAATAAGCTGGGTTACACTCTGGTTAATTCCGGTCTGCAGCGTATCCACATCGTTTGTAATACGGGAAAGGATTTCTCCATGTGTTCTGCTTTCAAAATATTTCATTGGAATTTTATTGATTTTCTTTGAAATATCTTTCCTGAGATTATAAGTCACATCATTGGAAATGCCTGTCATAATAAATCCCTGTATAAAAGATAAGACAGAACTGACTACATACAGACACATTACACCAAAGAGAATTTTTATAATTTTATCAAAGTCAATTCCACTTCCGCCATTAATCTTTGAAATCAGACCGGAATACAGTTCCGTTGTTGCCTTACCTAAAATCTTTGGTCCAATAATATTAAATACGGTTCCGCCGATTGCAAAAATCACCATCAAAATCAGTCGGAATTTATAACGTTCCATATATTTTAAGAGCCGAAGCATTGCATCTTTAAAGTCCTTTGCCTTTTCGCCGGACATACCTCTTCTCCGACCCATTGGACCTCTGCCTCTTCCTACTGTATTACTCATGTTCCAATTCCTCCTTTGACAACTGTGACATTGCAATCTGCTGATAAACCTCACAGGTTTTCAAAAGTTCTTTATGAGTTCCCTCGCCAACAATTTTTCCTTCGTCTAATACCAAAATCTTATCTGCATGTAAAATGGTACTGATTCTCTGTGCAACAATTAAAGTCGTTGCATCTTTTGTCTCTTTCTTTAATGCACGGCGAAGCACCACATCGGTCTTATAATCCAGTGCTGAAAAACTGTCATCAAAAATATAGATTTCCGGATTTTTTGCAATTGCTCTTGCAATAGAAAGTCTTTGTTTCTGTCCACCGGATACATTCGTTCCACCCTGTGCAATTTCAGATTTCATTCCTTTTTCTTTTTGCCCGATAAATTCCTGTGCCTGTGCAATCTCGGCTGCACGATTGACCTCTTCTTTTGTTGCATCTTCTTTTCCATAACGGATATTGGAATCAATTGTTCCGGAAAACAGTACTCCTTTTTGCGGAACATAGCCGATTCGCTCACGTAAATCATGCAGTCCCATTTCACGGATATCCACTCCATCTACCAGAATTTTTCCGCTTGTCACATCAAAGAAACGTGGAATTAAATTGACTAAAGTACTCTTTCCACTTCCGGTACTTCCGATAAATGCTACGGTTTCTCCTTTTTGTGCTGTAAAATTGATATCGGTAAGCGTTTCCTCTTCCGCTCCAGGATAAGCAAATCCTACATGTTCAAAACGAACTTCTCCTTTTTTGTTATTTTCCGGAATTTTTGCTGTTTCCGGAGATTCAATGCTTACTTTTGTCTCCATAATTTCATTGATACGTTTTGCAGATACACTGGCTCTCGGAAGCATAATTGACATCATGGTAATCATTAAAAACGACATGATAATCTGCATTGCATACTGCATAAATGCCATCATGTTTCCGACCTGCATTGTTCCATTATCTACTGCATGAGAACCATTATAGATAATCAATACAGTAATTCCATTCATAATCAGCATCATTGCCGGCATCATAAAGGTCATACAACGGTTTACAAACAGGTTTGTCTTTGTCAGACGTTCATTGACTTCTTCAAAGCGTTCTTCTTCATGTTTTTCTCTTGAGAACGCACGAATAACAGAAAGACCGGTTAAAATTTCTCTTGAAACCAAATTTAATTCATCAATTCGGTACTGTAAAATTTTAAATTTCGGCATTGCAACTGCAAATAGAAATCCAACTAAAATTAAAATTGCCACGACTGCAACACCAAGAATCCAGGTCATGGAAACATCGGTCTGTAAGACTTTCAAGACACCACCCACACCAAGAATTGGGGCATAAAGTACAATTCTGAATATCATGGCAAATACTAACTGAACCTGCTGAATATCATTGGTACTTCTTGTAATCAAAGAAGCGGTTGAGAAATGATTTAACTCTTCACCGGAAAATGAAATAACTTTCCGATAGACTCCATTTCTAAGATTCCGTCCAAGAAAAGCTGCCACTCTTGAAGATAAAAACGTAACAGAAACAGCTGCAAGCATAATGACAAGTGCCATTGCAAGCATTTTAAGTCCAGAGGTCATCAGATACTGAATTTGCATCGCATCTACATCAATTCCCTGTGCTTCATACTCTGTCTGTACAAACTGTACGGCTGCCTGCGTTACAATGGATTCCGGCATTTCTTTTATTTTCTCTGTCAGAGAATCTTTCATGGCATCTAACTGTTCCTGCGGTAATTGTTCTAATACCTGCCATAAATCGCTCTCTTCGGGCAGTCCCATCTGTGTTTTGATTTCTGCTGCCTTTTCTTCATCCTCTAAACTTCCTGCTGCCATCATCGGAATCGCAAGAATCGAATTTAACTCATCTCGTTCCTCTTTTGTGACATCATTTCTTTTATAGACATCATCTTTTAAGGTATAGGCATCTTCTACTTCTGCTTTTTCCTCTTCATCTAAAAACAAAAGCAGGTGCTCCATGCTCTCTTTTCGGATGGTATCCGGCACTCCATCCTCAATTCCTTTTTGCTGGATACCCACATTGACAATTTTGGATGTGTAATCCGGCAGGGAAAGGTCACAATATGCCTGCACAAATAAAAGAACAATAATCATTACCACGTAATACCATCGTTCTTTCATGTAATGAAACATTTTTAACATAATCTTCGTGTCACTCCTTTTTGCTTTCTTCCTGTTCCATATTTGCTATCATTTGCTTCAAAAAACGCTTCATAAGACAAATTTCTACTTCTGAAAATCCTTCTACTACCTTTGCTTCACTTTCTTTGACTACTTTCTCAATCTGCTTACTCAGTGATTTTCCTTTTTCTGTTACATAAATCCGGACAACCCTCTGGTCTTTTTCATCCGGCTTTCTTTCAATTAAACCTGCTTTTTCCATTCGCTTGATAGAAACCGCAACGGTCGGCGGTTTTATCTTCATTTCATCGCAGATTTCCCTCTGACTCATTCCTTCTTTTTTCTGCAGTATAAACAACAATGGTATCTGCCTTGGATGAACATCTAATTCTTTCATTGCTGCATACGCTTTGCCATAGTATAAATGTGTCATGCGCATTATCAGTCCCTGTAAACTATCTATTTCCTCGCACTTCACGAAATCTCACCACCTTTTTACTTAGTCGGCTAATATAATTTAGCACTGTTTTTTTCATTTTACAACCCATTTTATGGTTTTTTAAGAAATTTATTTCTATTTTTTATTTTGCCACCTAACAAAAAAAGGGCTTATAGTTTAATTACTATAAGCCCTTTTTTTGATTAAATCTGTTGATGATATCCGGAAAGGAAATCTGCAATCTTTCCTGTCGCATCCTTTAACTGTTCAATATTCGGCAGATATACAATCCTGAAGTGGTCTGGCTCCGCCCAGTTAAATCCTCTTCCATGTGTAAGCAGTACTTTTTTCTCCTTTAATAAATCCAGCACAAATTTCTCATCGTCTAAGATGTTAAACTTTTTCGTATCCATTTTCGGGAAGATATAAAAGGCCGCCTTTGGTTTTACTGCTGACAAGCCCGGAATATCATTAATTGCATTGTAAATAAATTCTCTCTGTTCATAGATTCTTCCACCTGGAACAAGATAGTTTTTCACGCTCTGATGTCCCCCAAGTGCGGTCTGAACGATGCACTGTGCCGGAACATTGGAACACAGACGCATATTGGAAAGCATATTTAAACCTTCAATATAGTCTTTTGCTTTTTCCTTTGCTCCGCTTAAAATCATCCAGCCACAGCGAAAACCTGCAATCATATGGGATTTTGACAACCCATTTAAGGTAATACAGAATAAATCCGGTGCTAAAGAAGCAATGGAAGTGTGTTCAATTCCATCCATCACCAGTCTGTCATAAATCTCATCTGAGAAAATCATTAGTTCATGTTCTCTTGCAAGTTCCACAATCTGTTCAAGCACTTCTTTTGGATAAACTGCACCGGTCGGATTGTTTGGGTTGATAATGACAATCGCCTTTGTCTTATCTGTGATTTTACTTCTCATATCCTCGATATCCGGATACCATTCGGACTGTTCATCACAGATATAATGTACTGCTTTTCCGCCTGCAAGGGTCACACATCCGGTCCAGAGCGGATAATCCGGAGATGGAACTAAGATTTCATCTCCATTATCAATCAGTCCCTGTGTCACTAAGTTAATCAGCTCACTGACACCATTTCCGGTATAAATATGTTCCATTGACACATTTGGAATATTTTTTGTCTGCGCATACTGCATGATTGCCTTTCTTGCAGCGAAGATTCCATGGGAATCGGAATATCCCTGTGCACTTCTAAGGGTGGAAATCATATCCGTAATAACTTCTTCCGGTGCGGAAAATCCAAACGGTGCCGGATTTCCTATGTTTAATTTTAAAACATCGATTCCATCGGCCTGCATACGGTTGGCTTCATCTAAAACCGGTCCTCTTACGTCATAACATACATGGTCTAATTTTGAAGATTTTTTAAATGTTCTCATCTTGTCTCTGCTCCTCTCATTTTCATCCGCATCCTGATTTATGGAGATTTTATCACTTTACCGTGCAAAGTGCAAGAAGCAGAACTGCCCTTTATAGTGAAAAAAGTGCTCTTAACAAAAATATTTTTTTGATTTTCCAAAGTCAAGTGGATATTCGCAATCCGCTTCGCTACTTGCTCATAACCAAATAGCTGCTACGCAGCTTATCAGAAGGGGCTTGCCCCCTCCTGATACAAGCAAGTCCCCACCCCTGCTTATTGCTTTTCTCAATTGAAGCAGGGGACTTACTTGATTTGGTTAAATTTTCAGTTATTTTATCTTTTAAATTGCTTTTTATTTTTTTTATGTTAAAATATAATAAATTAACAATTATTTATTTCGTATTATTCTTTTTTACTAATTTTTTAACCGAATAGGAGGCTGCCTATGAGAAAAATTTTTAACGGAATCTTAATTATGCAGAAAAAATCTATTTTATTTATTGTACTCGGTATTTTTGTCTTTTTGTCTTATCCGTTTTTCAAACTTGATTTCATCATTTGCAAACAGCTCCTATATCTTTACCTCTTTTTCGTCTTTGGAGTACTTGGATATGACAGCCACCAAAAAAAATCAAACATCCAATATTTTTACTACGTTTTGATGCTCATTTTAATCTTATTCTCTCTGTTACTTTGGATACTTTAGAAACCCCAAAAGAATAATACAGACAAATAAGGACTCACCGGTGCTCGGTGAGTCCTCTCTTATTACTTTAACATCTTCTTTAATTCATCCATAAAGGTATTCACATCTTTAAATTCCCGATAGACAGAGGCAAAACGGACATAAGTAACCGCATCTAATTCTTTTAAGCGGTTCATCACAATCTCTCCGATTTCCGTACTTGGAATTTCCCGTTCTTCTTTATTAAAAATCTCTGTCTCTATTTCGTCAATCGTGCGTTCAATCTGTTCCACCGAAATCGGCCGTTTATAACAGGCACGCATAATTCCATCCTGTATTTTGGTCCGATCATACGTTTCCCTGCTCTGGTCTTTTTTAATTACCGTAAGAGGAATCGTCTCTATCTTCTCATACGTGGTGAAGCGTTTATGACATTCATCACATTGTCTGCGTCTGCGAATCGAATTATTATCCGGAACCGGTCTTGAATCTATGACACGTGTATTTTCCTGATTACAAAAAGGGCACTTCATCATTTTCAGCCTCCTTTACTGCCTTGCTTGCCTAAAGTATAGTACACAAAAGCGTAAATCGTCAATCTTTTTCGCACTTTATGCGTTGTCAAGGGCTAAAACTTTATGAAATTTTCCATTTTACAGTATATTGTGACAGTCTTATGAGAATCATTCTAATTATAAATGTATTCGTACATGAAACTAAAAATGGAGGATTCTTGCAATGGCTCTTAATAAAGTTGAAATATGCGGCGTAAATACATCAAAACTCCCTGTCCTTACCAATGCCGAAAAAGAAATGCTGTTTGAACGGATAAAAAAGGGTGACACAGAAGCAAGAGATTTATATATCAAAGGGAATTTAAGGCTGGTCTTAAGTATTATTAAACGCTTCTCTGCAAGTAATGAAAATGCGGATGATTTATTTCAAATCGGCTGTATCGGTCTGATGAAAGCAATTGATAACTTCGATACCACATTAAATGTACGCTTTTCTACTTATGCTGTTCCTATGATTATCGGCGAAATCCGCCGTTACTTAAGGGACAACAACTCCATACGCGTCAGCCGTTCTCTGCGTGATACTGCCTATAAGGCAATCCATGCAAAAGAATATTATATGAAACAGAACTTAAGAGAACCAACAGTTCAGGAAATTGCCAGTGAAATCGGCATTAATAAAGAGGATATCGTCTATGCCCTTGATGCTATTCAAAGTCCGGTCAGTCTATATGAACCGGTTTACACCGAAGGCGGTGACACCTTGTATGTCATGGACCAGATCAGTGATAAGAAAAATAAAGAAGAACACTGGATTGAGGATATCTCTCTAAAAGAAGCAATGAACCGGCTTGAGACAAGGGAACGAAATATCATAGAAATGCGCTTTTATGAGGGGAAAACCCAAATGGAAGTCGCACAGGAAATTGGAATTTCGCAGGCTCAGGTCAGCCGGCTTGAAAAACATGCCTTAAAATCCATGAAAAATTATCTTCGGTCGTGAAAAGATAAAGAACCCTCGGTGCGTAACTGCAAAATACCGAGGGTTCTTTTATCTAACTCTTTTTTAAAAACTTTTCTTCTTTTATTTCGACCAGAATAATATCTTCCCCAATTTGTTTGATACATTCGAACGGAATCACGTACTCACTGACCGGTCCGAAAAATCCACAGATTTTCCCCGGAAGCGGAACAATAATTGCTGTCACACACCCAGTCTTTTCATCAAACTCAAGGTCAAACGGCACACCGAGGCTCTTGCAGGTACAGATATTAATCACTTCTTTTTGTCGAAGCTGGCATACACGCATAAAAAATTTCTCCATTCTTATTTTCTATCAGTATATGCCCTTATTTTTTATTATCGATCCATTTCAAGCTGGATTCCGGTATTTTTATGATTCCGGATAATTCGGTCAATCTCTTTTAAATCACAGGAAGGAAGGTCACCAGGAATCGTATTCTTTACAGAACTGGTTGCATTTCCATATTCTAAGGCTTTCTGACAGTCAAATCCACAGCCGAGCAGACCGTATAAAACACCTGAAATATAAGCATCTCCGCTTCCGATACGGTCTACAACTTCAATATCACGGTATGGTTCTTCTTCAAAGTATTTATCTTCTTTTGCACTGTAGATGACTGAACCAAAGGTATGCACTTTCGGGCTGTGTACAATTCTCTGAGTAGATGCCACAATTGAAATCGGATACTCTTCGGTAAAACTCTTCATAATCTCTTTTACATTTCCCTCTTTTAAGAAAGTCAGGCGGGCAGTATCTTCTGAACAAAAGAAAATATCAACATAAGGCAGGATTCGTTCGATACACTCTTTTGCTTCTTCTCCGGTCCATAAATTTCCTCTGAAGTTTACATCAAACGAAATCAGTGCACCCTGTGCTTTAAATTTCTTAATCATATCAATGGCTACTTCTCTTGTATTTTCAGAAAGTGCCAGAGTAATTCCGCTTGTATGGAAACAGACTGTATTTGCATACATGGAATCCGGAACTTCTGTTTCATTGATTTTACAAAAAGAAGCATGTCTTCTGTCATAAACGACACTTGGTTTTCTTGGATATGCACCATTTTCATAGAAATAAATTCCAAGTCTTGCATCTTCCTCTTTATCATATACCAGATAGTCATCGCTGACACCGCAGAAACGGACACGGTTCTTTGCATAAATTCCTAAAGAATTATCCGGAAGTTTGGAAATGATTCCGGTTCTAAGACCCAACAGGGCAGCTCCGGATACGACATTTAATTCCGCTCCTCCGACCTGTTTCTGAAATGTTTCTCCACGCACAATTCGTTCATTATCCGGTGGGGAAAGTCGAAGCAAAATTTCTCCGAGTGACAGCAAATCAAAATCTTTTTTCATAATATCTGCTCCTTTCTTTGTAGAAAAAAAGGATGCAGACTTCTCCACACCCTTTTTTTTCTATCTAAATGTTCACCCATGGCAAAAGGGGTCATTTATAGCATATTAATTTCTATCTTTTATTTCTTAGCACTGCACCATCCACTAGCACAGTGTTAAAGTCTCCCTCATCCGCAAATCTGCGATTCTTATCCTCTTACTTCTTTTACGATTTCAACTGCTTCTTTTGTCATTGCTTCGATTTTATCGAATTCACCAGCTTTAATCATATCACCTTTTACCATCCAGCTTCCGCCACATGCAAAGATTTTATCACAAGCTAAGTATTCTCTTACATTTTTCGGATTGATTCCGCCTGTCGGCATGATTTTGATTCCAACATAAGCTGCTGTCATTGCTTTGATTGTAGCAACTCCGCCAAACTGTTCTGCCGGGAAGAATTTTAATACTTTTAATCCACGTTTTACACCCTGAGCTACTTCTGAAGGTGTTACGCATCCCGGTGTTACTGTGATACCTTTTTCAATACAGTAATCTACGATTTCCGGGTCAAATCCTGGGCTTACGATGAATTTTGCGCCCGCTGCAACAGCACGGTCAACCTGCTCTGTTGTCAGAACAGTACCTGCTCCAACTAACATTTCCGGATATTTTTCTGTCATGATACGAATAGATTCTTCTGCTGCATCAGTACGGAAAGTTACTTCTGCACATGGAAGTCCACCCTGGCAAAGTGCTTTTGCCAACGGTTCTGCATCCTTTACGTCATTTAATACTACTACTGGTACTACACCAAATTTGGAAAGCTGTTCTAAAACTGCGTTCATAATGTCCTCCTTGAATTTTAAAAATAATTTTTTTCGTTTCCGTAAGTTTCATAATGCGGAACTATGTTTCACAATACGATATCTTTACTTTGGATTATACTACAGATCTCCATATTGTCAAGCCCCTTTCAAAAAAAATTTTCTGGTTGTAACACATTCCGGAAAGTGTTACAATAGCGCCAAAGTCTTATGAATCGAAATTCCCCTCAATCCTCAAATCTAAGACCATCCTCAACATAATATCGTTACAGAACATAATATCGTTACAGTTAGAAAGGAAAATGATATCTTATGGAATCAAAAAACCCTATTCAGGTTGCAGATCGGCTGTTTCTTGCTATGGAAACTTTGTCCAAAATCGGACCTGTTTCACTGGCTGATTTAAGCCGTGAATTAAATTTAAATAAAAGTACCACACACCGACTACTATCCTCCTTGATTTATATGGGGTATGCAAAGCAGGATTCAGAAACCCAGAAGTATGACCTGTCCTTAAAAGTACTGGCATTATCCAACTGTCTGTTAGAACGACTCGATATCCTTGAAGTTGTCCGACCTTATTTAAAATCACTCTCTCAGGAAACCGGAGAGACAGTTCATTTTGTACAGCTCGATGGCTCGGAAGCGGTTTATATCTACAAAGAAGAGTCACGTCAAAACTCTGTGCGGATGGTTTCCAAAGTCGGAAGCCGGATTCCACTCTACTGTTCCGGTGTTGGAAAAGCAATGGCAGCCGGCATGGAAGAATCCCAGATTCATAAATTATGGGATGCCTGCACCCATAAAAAACTGACCCGGCACACCATTACAGACTATGACACCTTTTTAAAAGAGGTAAAAGAAGCCAGAAAGAATGGCTATGCTCTTGATAACGAAGAAAACGAACTTGGCGTACGCTGTATTGCCGTAGGTCTTACCGACTATAAAGGTCGTTCCCGCTATGCGTTTTCTATCTCTGCACCTGTCACCCGAATGACAGATAAACGGATTCAGGAAATTATCCCACTTGTTCTTCAAGTCAAAAAAGAAATCGAACAGGGTGCATAATAGAAAGAAAAAGTAGGAAAGAAAAAATCCCCTCTACAAGATTTATTCCTGTAGAAGGGATTTCTTAAATTCTAATTACTCATATCGTACCATTTCTTTTTTTAAGCGTTTCATAATCCGTTTTTCCAGTCTTGAAATATAAGACTGTGAAATTCCAAGCAAATCCGCTACCTCTTTTTGAGTTTTTTCTCTTCCATCCGGCATATTAATGCCAAAACGAAGTCGGATAATCGTCTGTTCCCGTTTACTTAATTTACTGATTGCCTTTCCAAGCAGATTCCGCTCCACTTCACTTTCGATTCCACGATAAATTACATCTTCATCTGTCCCCAAAATATCCGACAAGAGTAATTCATTTCCATCCCAGTCTACATTAAGCGGTTCATCGATGGAAACCTCCAGTTTCGTTTTACTGTTTCTTCTCAGATACATCAAAATTTCATTTTCGATGCATCTTGAAGCATAAGTTGCCAGCTTGATTTTTTTCTCAGATTTAAAGGTATTAATTGCCTTAATCAGTCCAATCGTTCCAATTGAAATCAAATCTTCCGCTCCAACTCCGGTATTATCAAATTTCTTTGCAATGTATACCACCAGACGCAGATTATGTTCAATCAGACTTGCTTTTGCCTCTTCAAACTCATCAGTCTGCAGTTTTTCTATCATTAAGGTCTCTGTCTGTATATCAAGAGGAGCCGGCAGTACATCTGCACCACCAATATAGTGAATCTCTTCTCCTCTTCGCAAAATCATTCCTGTAAAAACAGGGAATTGAACTCTTCTTACAACTGCTGTTTCCATCACAAGCGCCTCCTAACTGTCAAAAACTTCTGGATTTATAATCATCTGAAAGGTTTTATCTACTGACATATCCTGTTTTACAAGTGCCAAAACCGGTTTTTTTACGGATACCCGCCGTTCTCTTCGTTCTACAGACATCTCATCTACAGTTACGACAAGCAGGCTTCCTCTCTTTGTTCCCACACTTAAAAAACAGATAAAGTGTGGTTCAAAACAGATGAGGCTTTCTGTCAGACTATCCGATGCGTTTTGGGTCCGCATTATAAGAGCATCAAACGCTTTTTTCTGCGGTTCACTTAAAAGACCGGTAAATGCCTGATATTCAATCACGCAGACCGGCTTCTTTAACAAAGAATCCCAAAGCTGGTTTCCTGTGTCATACAGACCTTTCACTTTTATTTGTCTTTTTCCTGCCCGAATTTGAATCTGGCAAAGAGTACTCCTTTTTCCATTTAAGTATTTTAAGAGTCTGATACTGATGACAAGCATCCAGTAAGTGACTGACGATAACGCCAAAAATGTGATGATTCCTCTTGCTGCAATTTTGGGAAATGCCAGAAAAATTCCTCCTGCCAAAGCAGAACATCCATAAAAGCCAAGCAGTTCCATCCAAAATACATTCTTATTTTTTGTTCCACATCCAGCCATAACCATAAGCGGTGCTAAAATCCCATAGGAAATCAGACCCCTTATTTTCCATGAAGAAAACGGTAAAAAAAGAATCACACCGCTTCCTACTGCTCCCAGTACAGCTCCTGCAAGTGAACGAAGCGGGTTGGCAGCCCCCAAAATCATCCGATTCACCAACTGCAGGATAAAAAAATCCATTACCAGATTGACTACGAAAAACACATCTATGTAAAATTCGTAGTACACAAAACACCCCCCTAGACCTTTTTGACTCAATTACTTATCTGGAACTAAGTAATGTTCATTATAAGGTCTAGGGGGGTGTGAATTCTGTCAAAATCACAAGGCTCTTCCCAAAAATTTTTTGCTAAAATCCGATAGTTTTCGACATCGAAAGGCAACTTTATGTCACCTTCTTTATGTAAACTATTTGACGCAAAACTTTATTTTTTTCTTTTATTTTCCGGTTTACATAATTTCTATCACAATTTGATTTATTTTCGACATTTTTGTCGAATTTTATCAAAAAGATTATCTTTCCCTCTTATCTTGTCGAATTTTCTTTTCTACTTGACACTCTATTTTTTTCCTTTTAAACTTTAATGTAACAAAATGAAAGTGAGGTTTTATAATTATGATACCAATTACAGGACATACAAAACTCACCTGTCTTCTTGGAAGTCCGGTGGCACACAGCATCTCTCCTATGATGCATAATACCAGTTTTTCCGCACTCGGTCTTGATTATGTCTATCTTTGCTTTGATATCAATGAACAGACGCTTGGAGATGCCGTCAAAGCCTTAAAAACAATGGATGTAAAGGGCTTCAATCTAACCATGCCAAACAAAACAAAAATTTTAGAATATCTGGACGAACTTTCCCCTGCTGCAAAGTGTATTGGTGCAGTTAACACCGTAGAAAACAAAGATGGAAAGTTAATCGGACACAACACCGACGGCATTGGGTTTATGCGCTCAGTCAAAGAACACGGCATTGATGTAACAGGAAAGACAATCACCCTTATGGGAATTGGCGGTGCCGCTACTGCAATCTGCGCTCAGGCTGCACTTGATAATGTGAGAGAAATCCATATCTTCGCCCGCTCAACCAGCCGTTATCTTCCACGTATCCGTGAAGTGATTCAAAAACTTTCTGCACTTAGTTCCTGCAAAATTTCTATTTTTGATAATGACGATAAAACTGCCTTAAAAGACAGCCTGGAACAAAGCGCGCTTTTTGTAAATGCTACTTCTGTCGGAATGGCTCCAAATACAGATGCCTGCATCTTAGAAGACAGTTCTCTTTTAAAAAAAGACCTTGCTGTCGCTGATATTATCTATAATCCATGGGAAACCAAACTGCTTAAAATGGCAAAAGAAAAAGGCTGTACCTCTTTCAATGGTTATTCCATGCTTTTGTATCAAGGTGCAGAAGCATTTAAAATCTGGACCGGTCAAGAAATGCCAGTGGAATTAGTTAGAGAAACACTTGGAAAATAATAATAGTCTCTCCAAAAATGATGTTCTCTTGAAAAATTTTTAATTTTGAATATCGGTGGCTTTTATTTTTCTTCAAAATAAAAGTCACCGCTTTTTCCACCTTTTTTCTCTACCAGATGAATGTCCGTCATCACCATTCGTTTATCAATCGCTTTACACATATCGTAAATCGTAAGCAGAGCCACATTAACTCCGGTCAGTGCTTCCATTTCAACACCCGTTTTTCCTTCTACTTTTACCATACATAAGGCTTTAATCGTAAGATTTTCTTCTTCAATTTCAAAATCTACACTGCATTTACTGATTGGAAGTACATGGCACATCGGAATCAACGAAGAAGTCTGTTTCACTGCCATAATTCCGGCTACACGCGCTACACCCAGCACATCCCCTTTTTTTACTGTATGATGAAGAATCGCATCCATCACTTCACGATTGACCTGAATTTTTCCCTCTGCTAATGCAGTCCGGCTTGTCGGATTCTTTTCTGAAACATCCACCATCACTGCGTTTCCCTGTTCATCAAAATGAGTAAACTTTGTTTCCATCTTTTTTCTCCTTGTTGTTTCAACCCACAGTCGGTAATTTCACAGAGTCTGACATGTCAGCAAAACGCTGACTGTGGGTTACCTCATGTCAGTGGGGGATACCGATTTCTCTCCGCCCACCACTGCCGTTAACCTTCCTGTTTGCAATTCCTCTCACCACCTATAGAGGTGGGAGAATCCTTGCTATATTTGTTAAACTTTTGACTAAAAAAGGCGATCCAGAACTAATCTGAACCGCCTTTATCTTTTGTAGTGTATATCGTATTACTTTCTATTTTTTAAGAAATCCGGAATCTGAATATCTTTCTTCGGCACAGTACTTGTGAAGTTACCTGTATTGCTTCCGAAAGCTGGCTGCTGGAAAGTCGGCATCTTAAAAGCGGGCTGCTGAGTTTCTACGTGTGCAGTCTGCTGTACCGGCTGCTGTACCGCTTCTTCTGTTTTTGCAGTTTTTTTATCACGGGATACGCTTGGTTTTCTTGCTGTTTCATCATCAAGACCTGTAGCGATTACTGTGATTCTTACATAATCTGCTTCTTTATCATCATACAGAGCACCAAAGATAATGTTTGTATCTTCGCCTGTAAGGTTCTGTACATAGCTTGCTGCATCATTTGCATCCATAAGGGAGATATCTCCGGATACGTTGATGATAACATGAGATGCACCCTGGATGGTTGTTTCGAGAAGTGGGCTGGATACTGCCTGCTGAACAGCTTCCATTGCTTTATCATCACCTTTTCCTTCACCGATACCGATATGTGCAATTCCTTTATCAATCATAACAGTCTGAACGTCTGCAAAGTCAAGGTTAATCAGAGCCGGAAGATTGATTAAATCTGTGATTCCCTGAACTGCCTGCTGAAGCACTTCATCCGCTTTCTTTAATGCTTCCGGCATAGTAGTACGACGGTCAACGATTTCAAGCAAACGGTCATTCGGGATTACAATTAATGTATCCACATTGTCTTTTAATTTTTCAATACCTGTCAATGCATTTGTCATACGTGTCTTTGCTTCAAAACGGAAAGGCTTTGTGACAACACCAACTGTCAAAATTCCCATTTCTTTTGCTGCACCTGCAACGATTGGAGCAGCACCTGTTCCGGTTCCGCCACCCATACCACAGGTAACAAATACCATATCAGCACCCTGAAGAACCTGCTTAATTTCCTCGATGCTTTCTTCTGCTGCTTTTTCACCGATTTCCGGTTTTGCTCCTGCACCAAGACCTTTTGTCAGTTTTTCACCAATCTGAACAACGGTCGGTGCTTTACATAATGTCAGCGCCTGTTTATCGGTATTCACTCCAACAAATTCTACACCGCTAATTGTTTCTTCCACCATTCTGTTTACTGCATTATTACCAGCTCCACCTACACCAATGACTACGATTTTTGCAGATGATTCAGCCTCGTTTGTCATAATCTCTAACAAAGTACTTCCTCCTTTAGCTTACCTGTATGGTTTTTAAATACACTTTCATGTATTGCATTCCGTATTTCTTCTGATTTTACGCTTATGCCAAATCCTATTCTCCTCCAAGGTTCGTGCATATAGATATATAATATCTTCTTTTCAAAAATTAATCAACCGCTATTTTCATTTTTTCATAAAAAATTTAAATTTTTACTTTATTCTTATAGTTTCTTTTTTCTTCGACACCGATTTTTTTATTTTTCCATTCTTTTATTTTTTACTTTGCTGCCTCTACTCGTTTTGATTTTCTTCTGTGCTCTTTTGTGTCTCTGACTTCTTAAATACAATGGTCTCTGTCGTGGAGTCCACATTCTGTAAGTCCAAAACGCCCTGCATTCCTTCAAGCTGTGGCAAAATTCCCAGCATTTTGCTTATTTTATCTGAAATATTTTTTTCCGTGCCAAGTTTTACTTCGATTTCCGAAAAATACATGGTAAGTGCTCCATTTTCAATGACGATTCGGTCCGGATGCTGTTCACTGCTCTCCATCATCTTTGTCGCACTTAAAAGCATGCCCAGAATTTCATCTGTTAGTCCGGACAATTTCTGTCCTACCTGAACCTTTTTCTGGCCTAATCCTTCAATAAATGGAATATTTTTCAATTCTTTTGTAGTACTTACCTGAACAATTCCTTCTTTGTCAAAATACAGATATCCATCCAAAAATTTCGTATAACCAATTAATTCTTTTTCCCTTACATGAATGGTTAATTTATGACTGCTTGTCCGCTCAATCCATACTTTCTGAATAAACTGGTCATCTTTTGTTTTTTCGCTCGGATTTAAAAAACGAACCAGTATGGTATTTGAAGCAAGTGATCCTTGAAGCACCATCTTTTTTATTTCTTTATCTGTATGAGCTGTATTTCCTTCTACTTTTACACTTGTAACCCGAAAACCGCCGAAAAAAACAGCAATTCCAAGCAACAGCACTGCCACAATACCGCCCAAAATCTTCGTGCGTTTCTTTTTATCCATATAAAATAATCCCCTTTATTTTCTTTCCATCACTGCTCCAAGCTGACTCAAATCACGGCAGATATCCTCATATCCACGCTCGATATATTCGATATTCTTTACCGTAGTCACTCCTTTTGCCGCCAGTCCTGCCAGAACCAGTGCCGCACCTCCCCGAAGTTCCTGCGCTTCTACCTCTGCCCCATGCAGTTTTCCTCCATAAATTTCTGCCTTTGCTCCATCAATCCGGATATTTGCTCCCATTTTTTTAAGTTCCCCTGCTACACGAAAACGATTCTCAAAAATAGTTTCTATCAGACAGCTTTTTCCTTTAATACCTGAAAGCACTGCCAGAACCGGTGACTGTAAATCTGTTGGAAATCCCGGATAAACTTCCGTTTTTTGACATAAAACCGGAACGTTTACTTCCTGACTGCACAAAGACAGTTTACCACCAATCCATTCGTATTGTCCACCCATTTTCTGATAGAGCGATAAGATTGCTTTCATCTCATCTTTTGGTGCTCCGACCAGACAAATATTACTTCTTGTAATTGCAGAAGCGCAAAGATACGTTCCTGCTACAATTCTATCCGGCGGAACTTCGTATTCAACTGCATGTAAAGACTTTATGCCTTCGATTTCAATCATTCGGTTTTTCGTTTCTTTTATTTTTGCTCCACCTTTTCTTAAAAACCGGCACAGCCACTGCACTTCCGGTTCGCAGGCACAATTTTCCAGTATCGTCGTACCTTTAGCAAGTACGGATGCCAGAATTACATTTTGTGTTGCACCCACACTGATCTTTGGAAATACAATTCTGGCACCTTTGAGTCCTTCTGTTTTTCCCTTAAGTCCCCTGTCTTCTTCTGTAAATTCTGCTCCCATTTTTTCAAGGGCAGACAGATGAAGATCTATTGGACGTTTTCCTATCACACAGCCTCCCGGCCATGGAACACAGACCTCCTTTTTTCTTCCTAAAAGACTTCCCATTAACACAATAGAAGAACGCATCTTCTCCGCCTCTTTTTTGGGAATTGTAGTCCGCTCTATCTTTGTACAATCCAGATACATGGTATGATTTTTATAAAAAGCCTTCCCACCAAGCCCCTTTATAATTTCTTTCATCAGATGAACATCTGTAATATCCGGACAATGATGAAGAATCACTTCCCCTTTACATAAAACAGCGGCCGCCATCATTGGCAATGCCGCATTTTTAGAACCCTGTATTCTTACTTCTCCATTCAGACGATGAAATCCCTCAATACGGATTTGATTCAAATCTGCCTCTTCCTTCCGTTGCTCTCTATATCCTATAGTATGCACCGTTTCTTAAAGTGCTACCTGCTCTCCCGCTTTCCTCTCCGGCTGACTGCAAGCGCCATTCCCATCTCTCCCAGTAAAAATACAACAGAAGTCCCTCCATAACTGACAAAGGGCAGGGTAATTCCGGTATTTGGAATTGTATTTGTCACAACCGCAATATTTAAAATAACCTGAATTGCGATATGCCCCATAATTCCTCCCGAAATCAATGCTCCTTCTAAATCCCCTGCATGTGTTGCAATTACCATCAATCTCCAGATTAGAAGTGCAAACAGCAGTATCAGCAGTACTGCACCGCACAGACCGGTCTCTTCGCAGATAATTGAAAAAATCATGTCGTTTTGCGCTTCTGGAACAAATCCAAGTTTCTGAACACTGCTCCCAAGTCCACTTCCAAAAATCCCTCCACTTCCGATTGCATAGAGTCCCTGAATGGTTTGAAATCCTTTTTCATAAGCCTCCGGATTTCTCCAGATCTTAAGACGCTCCATACGATAACTCGCCATCCCGAGAAAAACAGCAATAAATATCATTCCCACCGCCCCAATTCCAATAAATGGAAGATAACGCGGATGCGAAATAAAAGCTAAAATAACACCAATTCCAAGAATGATAATTGCTGTGCTCAAATTATTCGTCCCAACCAATCCTACAATCGGCAAAAGTGGCAGCATAATTCCTGCCATCCAAAAGATGCCATCCTTTTTTTTCTGTGAATTTGTGATAAGAAACGTAAGAAATAAAATCACTGCCGCTTTTGCAAATTCGGACGGCTGAAATGAAAACGGTCCAATTGAAAGCCAACGTTTTGAGCCATTATACTCCTGCCCAAACAAGAGCACTGCCAAAGACAGCCCCATTGATGCCAGATAAAAAAGAGGGGCAAATTTCACCGCAATATGATAATCGATACAGGAAACCAAATACATCGCTATGAGCCCTAAAGACGTGGCAAAAAGTTGTTTCTTAAAATAATAGGCAGGGTCATGAAATTTCACCCTGCCATTATATGCACTTGTGCTATACAAAAAAATCAATCCCCACACGACGAGCAGAAGTACCAGAAACAAGAGTATGCTGTCCATACTCTTTTTTGGTTCTCTTACGACTTCCATAAGCATTTCCTTTTTTGTTTTTCTCATATTGCACTATATGATTTTATTTTGTTATTTATGAATTATCTCTATGACAATGTCAATTAAAGCATTGCACGAACATACTCTTTGAATTTATCTCCACGCTGCTCATAGTTATCAAACTGCCCCCAGCTTGCACATGCCGGTGAAAGCAGTACTGCATCTCCGGCCTCTGCTTTTTCGGCACAGATTTTTACTGCTTCTTCGAGGTTTTCAGCCAGAATCGTATTGAAAAATCCACATTCATGCGCTGTTTTTTCAATTTTTTCTCTGGTCTGACCGATTAATACTAACTGTTTTACTTTTCCATCAAATGCCTGAATCCATTCTTCATAAGAGGACTGTTTATCATATCCGCCTCCGATTAAGAGAGTTGGACGGTTCATTGCCTGAATTCCTTTGATTGCAGCATCTGGATTGGTTCCCTTAGAGTCATTGTAATAAGCAACTCCATTAATTTCTTCTACAAATTCGATTCTGTGTGGAACAGCGGTAAAACGCATAATCACTTCGCGGATAATTTCCTTTGGAACACCTGCGCAGTATGCCATAGCAGAAGCTGCCATTACATTTTCATGGTTATGGCGGCCAAGCAATTTTAATTCATCGGTTCTTGCAAATACAAATTCTTCTGTTTTTGATTTCCATACAATATTTTCTCCATCGAGGAAGATTCCCTCTTCAAGTTTCTGAACACTGGAGAAAAAGACTACAGTTGCCGGACATTTTGGGGCAAACTTACGAAGTTCCTCATCTTCATAATTTAAAATACAAAAATCGTCTTTGGTCTGATTAGAAGCAATCAGCTCTTTAACACGAATGTACTCTTCCATCGTATGATGACGATTTAAATGATCCTCTGTAATGTTTAAAATTGCAGAAACCTTTGGATGAAAACTATGTATGGTCTCTAACTGGAAACTGCTGATTTCTGCTACCGTATAGCTTTCTTCTTTCATGGAAGAAGCTGCTCCTGTATAAGCATTTCCAATATTTCCAACAACAAATACCGAATCTGCATAAGCCTTTATGATTTCTCCAAGGAGTGCGGTTGTTGTTGTCTTTCCGTTTGTTCCGGTAATTGCAAGGACTGTTCCATCCCCCATGCAGTATGCAAGTTCTACTTCTCCCCAAATTGGAAGCCCTGCTGCTTTTAAGCGTTCTACCGGTTCAATATCAAGCGGAACTCCCGGACTCATCACGACCAGATTGAGACTGTCAATCAGTTCCTGTTTTAATTCTCCAAGTACAATTTCACATTTGCTTTCTTTCGGAAGTTTTGCTCTGATTTCTTCTTTCTTTAATGATTCATTTCCATCATATAATACAACATCTGCCTGTACCGTTTCTAACAGTTTTACAGCCCCGATTCCACTGATTCCGGAACCGAAGACTAATACTTTTTTCCCCTGTAATTCTGTCTTTTTCATAATTTCCTTCCTTTCTTTTTACACACCTAAAAGTGCAATCATACACAAAATTGCTGTGACAATTGAGAATACTGCAACTACTCTGGTTTCTGACCATCCGCACAGTTCAAAGTGATGATGGATTGGTGCCATTTTAAAGATTCGTTTTCCACCGGAAATTTTAAAGTAGCCAACCTGTAAAATGACAGATACTACTTCTAACAAATAAATAAAACCAATAATCAAAATAAATAACGGCATCTGTAACATATAAGCAGTACCTGCTACAAATCCTCCCAGTGCCAGAGAACCGGTATCTCCCATGAAAATTTTTGCTGGATATACATTAAATAACAAAAATCCCATTAAAGCTCCCACTACCGCACAGGTAATCGGTTCAATTCCACTCTTTGTTGCAATTGCGATGACGGAGAAGAATGTAGCCACCATAATAGTAACAGAAGAAGCAAGTCCATCCAGACCATCCGTAAAGTTCACTCCATTTACAGTGCCGATTACAACAAAGAATAACAGCGGAACGGTTAAAATTCCTGCATTTAACTCATAACCAGATACAAACGGAATTTTTAAAGTCATCTGAACATCGGTAAATTTCATAATATAAAATGCGAAAATTGCAGTTACAACAATCTGGCATGCCATTTTCTGACCTGGCATCAGACCGTCTGAACGACGCAGCACTACTTTTAAATAGTCATCTAAAAATCCAATAATTCCAAATCCCAGTGTCAAAAATAAAACCGGAATAATCTTTGGATAATCTTTTATATAAAATAAAGATGTGATAACTGTTGATAAGAGAAAAATCACGCCTCCCATTGTCGGAGTTCCTGCTTTTTTCAGATGAGACTGTACCCCATCTACACGCTCTGTCTGTCCCATTTTCAGTTTCCGCAAATATGGAATCACGAAAGGACCTAAAATTACACTGATTGCAAATGCAATCAAGACTGGCCAAACCATTTTATACTCTGCCATAATACACCTCTTCTTTGTATTTTTTTGCCGAAAGTCTTTTTTTCAAGTCGAACACTCGTGAGACTTGGCGCGCGATTCTAGTCAGCATAAGCTGACAAATTCTTCTTAGAATCGCTGCGCATCCCACGGAGTGTTTATCTCAGTCTGAGATTGAGATAAACATCCGGCAATTCTTTCTATAGTAGTATAATGCCTTTTGCTTTTTTTATCAACCTTCAATCCCAAGATACGGAAGAATATTCTCATAGATATCCCGAATTACAGGTGCCGCAATTGTTCCCCCATAGTAAATACCTGTTGGGTCATGAATCAGACAGATTCCTATAATCTCCGGTTCATCTGCCGGTGTAAATCCAAGAAAAGAGGAAATATAGCGATTCTCACTTCTTGGAAGGGTCTGCGATGTTGCAGTCTTTCCACCAATGGTATGCCCCTCAATAAATGCATTTTTTCCAGAGCCTTCCGACACAACTTTCTCCAGAATTTCTCTGACTTCTTTTGAAACTTCTTCTGTCACAATATTATTTTCAACCGGATATTCAAATCGCTTTACCTCTTTTCCTGTCTCGTCTGTCACATAAACTCCAAAATGAGGCGTAATTCTTCTTCCTCCGTTTATAATCGAACTGACTGTTGTTACAAGCTGAATCGGTGTAATCTGAAAGGACTGACCAAAAGAAATCGTTGCCAGTTCCACCTGCCCGATATTCGCTTCTTTATGCATAATTGTTCCGGCTTCACCCGGAATATCAATTCCTGTCTTTTTTAACAGACCAAACTGTTTAAAATAATGATAATACCGTTCTACCCCAAGTCTGAGTCCTACTTCAATAAAAACCGGATTGCAGGAATTCATTGCGCCCTGCACAAAATCTTCTGCCCCATGTCCGCTTCTTTTATGACAGTGAATTCTTCTATCCTCCACTACTTTAAAACCAGGACAGGAAAAGCGGTCATTTGGTGTCACCACACCTTCTGATAAACCTGCCGCCATTGTGATTATCTTAAATGTCGAACCAGGTTCATAAGTGTCATTAACCGTTAAGTTTCTCCACATTCGGTTCAGAGCATCCTGTTTTTCTTTTTGATTTAAGTTTTCCTCTGCTTCCCCTAACATAAATGGTTCATTTAAATTAAATTCCGGTACATTGACGTCCGCATAGATTTCTCCATTCTGTGGATTTAAAAATAAAATTGAGACGGCATCCGCTTCTTTTTCTTCCATCACTTTTTCTGCTGCCTGCTGAGCATACATCTGAATATTTTTATCCAGACTGACATGCAGGTCATATCCGGCAATTGGCTCTATCCGGCTCTCTCCCAGTTTTTCCAGTTCCACTCCCCTTGCATCCGTAACCGTGAGAATTTTTCCATCTGTTCCTTTTAAAAAGTCATCATACTGTACTTCAAGTCCAATAATTCCCTGATTATCTGCGCCTGTAAATCCAAGTACTTTTGAAGCAAGTTCCTGATATGGATAATATCGTTTAAAGTCCTCATCTACTTTTACCCCATCCAGACCATATTCTCGAATCCGGTCTCCCGTCTCTTTCTCTATATTTGTCTTGATTCTTTCGATGGAAGAACGCTTTTCCACACGCTTTCTGGCTGTTTCCTCTGAGAGTCCAAGTTCCTTTTTCAGCATTGCAATCACTTTTTCCGGCTCTTTTATCTGACTATGTATGACAGAAATCGTACAGACTGCCTTATTATCTGCTAAAACTTCTCCTTTTGCATCAATAATTTTTCCTCTTTCTGCCTTAATGTCACGTTCTCTTTCATGAAGAGTCTGTGCCTTTTTTGCATAATACTCCGATTCAATGACCATAAGGTAAACCATGCGTACAATCAGACCTGTCAATAAAAAAAGACAGCTAAAGAATACGATTACGGTTTTCTTTTTGTGATAGACTCTGTTTTTGTTCATCTGCCTAAACCTGTTTTTTTTATATATATGACAGACAACAAAAAGGAATCCCATCTTGCAGGATTCCTTTTTGGCTTAAATCTCACTATTTTTAATGAGAGGATCTATTATTCTCCCTCATCTTCTTCGTAGGTACTTTCATCTTGGTTTGAGGTATCTTCTTCATTAGAAGTGTCGCTTGAAGTATCCTCTTCGTCAGACACATCTTCAGAAACAGTTTCCTCATATCCGGCATTCTCACTTGCTACGCCGTCACTTTCCTCATCATTATATTCTTCTGATGAGCCGCTTTCATCTTGCACGACTTCGATATCCTGAGCATTATCGGTTCCGGTTTCAGAACCTTCTGTCTGTACGATCGGCTCATTTACTTCTACTTCAGAATCATCCAGTCTTAAAACACCTTTAAAACCATCCCATAATTTTGTAGTTTCTTCTGTCTCTTCGTCTGGATAAATGTTCATATAAGGAAGAATTTCATCCAAAATTGCCTGTGCAATATATTGTGCATAAGAGCTGTCTGCCTGTTCTTCTACATTTGGTCGATCCACTACTACATAAACCACAACCTGAGGAGTATCAAGCGGAGCAAATCCAATAAAAGAAACCAGATAATCTTTTTCTTCTGTACTTAAGATTTCTGCGGTTCCTGTTTTACCACCCATGCTGTAACCCTGAACTTTTGATTTTCTACTGGTTCCAGATGTTACGCTCATTCCCATGTACTCACGGATTTTTTCAGAAACATCCGAAGATACAATCTGTTTTAATACATTTCCTTCATTGGTTTTTAATACAGAGCCATCTTCCTGTGATTTGATTTCTTTTACCACATGCGGCTGATAATAAGTTCCACCATTGATTACCGCAGACACGGCTGAAATTTCCTGAATCATGGTACTGGTAAATCCCTGTCCAAATGTTGTAGATGCCAGTTCCATATCTTTCATCTGGTCAAGCGTATAAATTGCTCCTGAACTTTCATTTGGCAGGTCGATTCCGGTTCGGCTTCCAAAGTTAAACCGTGACTGATAATCCAACAATAAAGCCGCTCCCATTTTTCGTCCGATTGCCATCATACCGTCATTACAGGAGTTCTGAATAACCTCTCCAAGTGTTTCCGTTCCATGTGCATAAGGATAAACTGCACAGCGTACATAATCATTTCCAATCTGTTCTCCACCATCACAGATAAAGACATCACTGTCACTGACTGCTCCGGATTCCAATGCGGAAGCAACAATAATCGGTTTGATAACCGAACCTAATTCATAGTTTGATGAGACACAGAAATTTTCCCATAAACTATCTAATCCGGCACTAATCTCCTCATCGGATAAGTCCGTCCGGTTCGCATAGGCGGCTCTCGGGTCATTTAAATCAAAGGTATTTTTCCCTGCCATTGCCAGAATTTCACCATTATTTGGATTTTCTACAATAACTCCGATATTTTCTGCTCCGTCTCCTTCATAAGCATTGTTTCTTAATTTTTCATTAAAGGCTGAAATATATTTTTCTACAATACTTTGAATATTGACATCAATTGTCGAAACCACTGTCTTTCCATCTACTGCATCTACAATATTCTGCTCCATGATGTCATCACTGTTTAAATATCCGTATTTTTTTCCATCTGTGCCATTTAAGGTGCTGCTATAATACCCCTCAATTCCAAGGCTTGCTGTATTATTCACCGATGAAAATCCTATAACCGTACTTGCCAGTGCATGAAATGGATACTCTCTCTGATAATGCTCTTCAAACCAGACCCCTTTTACTCTGCTTCTACGTTTGTATTCGCTCCTTTTTAATGTATCTTTATTATCATCCGTAATTTCATTCATTTCAAGGAAATGTTTTCTTTCATCCATAGATACTTTTTTTAAAATTTGATACTGCGAATTTGCTGTCGATTCATCATCCAGCTTTGCTTCTACCACACTGCTGTCAATTCCAAGGTAATCCGATAATGCATCCACTGTTGGTTTACGATATTTTTTATCTGAATTTACCAGACTGCAATCTAAGATTACATTATAGACTTTCACACTGGTTGCAAGGGTATTGCCATTTCTATCCAGAATATCGCCCCTCTTAAATGGAACTGTCGTACTCTCATACTGTTGCTGGGACTGGGTTAATACCTGTCTTGTATATCTGTCACCGCTTTTAATACTGATATAAGTAATCCGAAATATTAACGCGACTAAAGCCAGCAGAATTACAATCAGTAATCCCACCAGCTTCGTTTTCATTTTCTTTGTAAGTCTTTTTGTTCCTTTTTTTTGTTGTCTTTTCAAACTGCCACCTGCTCTGCCTTCGCTCTTACTCTTCCGGTACTTCCTGATACTGCCTTACATAGCCATCACCGTCCGGCGTATAATACTTAATCTGGTCCTCGGTCGCATGCTTCATACCAAATTCATCCAATGCTTTTTTCCGTATCGTTTCCAAGTCTACACTTGAAAGCACTTCGCTATAGTACGCATCATTATCCGCCTTTAACTCACTATATTCTAATTTCTGAGAGGTCAGCCGGTTTTTCTGAATTGCCATTTCTGACTTTAATTGAAGATAATGTGTACTCGCCATGGTTACCATAATACAACCTGCAAGTACACTGTATACAAATTTACGATTCAATTTCGGCTTCTGTTTTTTCTGATTTCTGACTGACACTTTCTTTTTATTTTTCTTTTGCTGGCTCTCATTTTCGCGGCGTGCAGTATTTCCATCTATCTTATATCTGCTCATGATGCCACCTTATTATCTACTTTTTATTCCTGCCTGATACGTTCAAACACCCTTAATTTTGCACTCTTGGAACGGGTGTTTTCCTCTAACTCCTCCTCAGACGGAAGAATCGGTTTTCTGGTAATTACCTTTCCTTTTGATTTTTTCCCACATACGCATACAGGAAAATTAGATGGACAGGTACAGGGATTTTCGTTTCTTTTGAAAATTGTCTTTACAATACGGTCTTCCAATGAATGGAACGTAATAATACAGATGCGTCCTTCATCATTCAGCAGTTCTATCATATCATCTAATGAGTTCTTTAAAACTTCAAGCTCCTGATTCAGTTCAATCCGAATTGCCTGAAATGTTTTCTTTGCCGGATGTCCTCCCGTTGCACGAATTTTCATCGGAATCGACTGTTTGATAATCTCTGTCAATTCTCCTGTCGTTTCAATTGGTTTCACAGCCCTCGCTGTACATATATGTTTTGCTATATTCTTAGCAAATTTATCTTCACCGTAATCCCTGATTACACGAAATAATTCCTGTTCACTGTATTCATTGACAATATCCCTTGCAGTCCGGCTTCCTCTCTGATCCATTCGCATATCAAGAGGCACATCTTCCCGATATGTAAATCCTCTCTCTGCGTTATCTAACTGATAAGAAGAAACTCCTAAGTCAAGTACAATTCCATCTACAGAAAAAATCCCTTTACGGTTTAATTCTTTTTTCATATTGCAATAGTTGCTGCGTATGATTGTCACACGGTCCTGAAATTCTTCTAACCGCTTACTGGCAGCTTCTATTGCAGCCTCATCCTGATCTATACCTATTAAACTCCCTTTGGTAGACAACTGACGACATATCTCATAAGAGTGTCCAGCTCCTCCCAGCGTTCCGTCCACATAAATTCCATCTGGTTTAATATTTAAATTCTCAATTGTTTCGTTTAACAAGACGGATTTGTGTTTAAATTCCATTCTCCTGACCCTCCTGTCATTCACTTGCAATTCGGGCGAGGTTTCCAGACGGTATTTTTAAGTCTCATAAGCATTTGACTTGAATATCTTAGACCCGCAAACTCCCGCATCCTTGCCGGCGCGAGAATTCTCCCCTGCTTGTCCGGTTCACTATCGACCTGCTCTGAAACGAAGAAACGTGAGAAGATTCTTGCATTTTATCAAAAAGTAGTAATTTTTTCTGTTTTTTCGGGTGAAAAATATACTTCTTTCTTCTGTTTTTTAACGGAAATAACTGTGACTTCTGCCATAAGTCTCCTATTTACCGTCACTTTCACCACATCTTACCACTTACAAAGCCATTCTATACTACCACTGTAAAAAAAGCAAGGGGAACATATATTCCCCTTATGTCTGAGTTTTCTCGAAAAATGCCGCAATATCAAAAGATTTGCGGCATTTTAATTCTTCTCCCCATTCAATTTTGCGAACAGTTGTTTTATTCTTTTGTATTTAAATATTCTTCAATCAATTTATCTAATTTTACACTGATTTCCAGAATCTTATCTGCACTCTGTTTTTCAGTTATACTCTGATTCAAGTATTTTCTTGTGTCCTCAATCTGTATTTTTAAGGTCTCTTTTGTCATAACGACACTCCCTGTTCTTTGTTCTTTTACAAATAATCACTGAAAGTGAAACAATAACCAGCACTGCTGAAAGCATCTGAGAAACCGGTACATGGATTCCCGGCAAAAGCAGCTGGTCTGTACGCAGACTTTCTATCCAGAAACGACCAACTCCATATCCTGCAAGATAACAGAAGAAAAGTTCGCCTTCAAACTTTTTTCGCTTCCGAAACCAGAATAGAAACAGAAGAACCATAAGATTCCAAAGTCCTTCATATAGAAAAGTCGGATGTACCTGAATATATTCCACTCCACCGATTGTTACTACATGGTTCCACATAGCGGAAGTAATTTCATTTTCGCGCACAGCGGATACCGGAAGCTGCATTGCCAGAAGATTATTCGTATATTCTCCAAATGCTTCACGGTTAAAGAAATTACCCCACCGTCCGATAATCTGTCCTGCTGCCAGTCCCATACATACAGTATCTGCAATTTGTAAGAATTTCATTTTTGTTATTTTAGAATACACAAAAACCGTAATAACTCCGGCTATAATTCCTCCATAAATTGCAAGACCGCCATTTCTGATATTTAAAATTTCACCCAGATTATCCTTATAATTACTCCATGAAAAAATGACATAGTATATTCTTGCTCCAACAACTGAAGTAAGCATGGTAAGCATCAGTAAATCCAAATAGGTATCCTGATTTTGTCCGGTACGTTTTGCCTCATGCAGAGCAATGGAGATTCCCACAATCATTGCGATTGCAATTGTAATTCCATAATATGCAATATCAAATCCAAAGACTGATATCGTTTTTCCTACATTCGGCAGATAAATTCCCAAATGTGGGAAACGAATGGACATATCCATATCATTTTTCCTCCTTATACATTAAAGCGGAATAAGATTACATCGCCATCCTGTACCACATACTCTTTTCCTTCCATGCGCACAAGTCCTTTTTCTCTTGCGCCCGCATAAGAACCACAATCCAATAAATCCTGATAATTTACAACTTCTGCTTTAATAAATCCTCGTTCAAAATCGGTATGTATTTTTCCGGCAGCCTGCGGAGCTTTTGTTCCCACTTTAATGGTCCATGCTCTTGTCTCATCTTCTCCTGAAGTCAAAAAGCTTAACAGACCAAGCAGACGATAACTTGCTACAATCAGTTTTTCCAATCCGGATTTTTCAATTCCCAAATCCTCTAAAAATTCTTTTTTCTCATCATCATCTAATTCTGCGATTTCCTGCTCAATCTGTGCACAAAGCGCAAACACTTCACTGCCTGTCTCTTTTGCATATTCTCTTACTTTCTGTACATGTGGATTAGAAACGGCATCATCTGCCAAATCTTCTTCTGAAACATTCGCTGCATAGATGACCGGCTTTCCTGTCAGCAGGTTGTATCCTTTTAACAGTGCCTCTTCGTCTTCATTTTCCGGTTCAAATACAGATGCCGGTTTTCCTTCTTCCAGGGTTTCTTTTAATTTCTTTAATAATTCCAGTTCTTTTGCTGCTTCTTTATCCATACGTGCAGTTTTTGTTGTCTTTGCAATTCTTCTGTCAAGAATCTCAATATCTGAGAAAATCAGTTCCAGATTAATGGTTTCAATATCACGAAGCGGGTCAATACTTCCGTCTACATGTACAACATTTTCATCTTCAAAACAACGTACTACATGAACAATTGCATCAACTTCTCTGATATTTGCAAGAAACTGGTTTCCAAGACCCTCTCCTTTTGAAGCACCCTTAACCAAACCTGCAATGTCAACAAATTCAATGACTGCCGGTGTTACTTTCTTGGAATGATAAAAATCCCCAAGCAGTTTCAGACGTTCATCTGGTACCGTTACAATTCCCACATTCGGGTCAATTGTACAAAACGGGTAATTCGCAGACTCTGCGCCCGCCTTCGTTAAAGAATTAAAAAGGGTACTTTTACCAACATTTGGCAATCCCACAATTCCTAATTTCATTTCTTGTATCTCCTCCTTCAATCTATCCCATGTAGATTCAAACTCTCTTTAGATCTGATAAAAAGAATCCAATCATACATTTTTTGTATTTTTCTATTTTATCCTATGTATTGACTACTCCCACAGACAAGCCTATGGGTTTTCACCACGAAATTATAACAGGAACATCTCATGATTCTTTTGAAAAGAGCCCCAAGACTCATTTTATACTATAGCATAACAAATCCAAAAAGTAAATTCTTAGATTGCAAGAAGTCTGCTATTTTCTTCTAAAATCAAAAAACAGCCTTAATCCCGTTTCAGATTAAAGCCGTTTTCAAAATTTATCAACATTTTGTTCTATCTTTCGACAAAACCATCATCAGATAACCGGTCTCAAATTCTATAATACCACAATCATCCGACAGCTGATTGCTGACTGCGATTCCATCTGAATTTTTCAGAGTGTAATCATCCAGCGGATACTGGAATCCGGTTAAAGACAATCCTGTCACTTCATCTCCCATAGAGAAAAACGAAATATATTTTCCAAACTGTTCTTCTTTGTGAATACAAATTTTTCCTGCTTTTCTAACCGTAATTGCATTTTGCTCATCTAAAATCCAGCCTTCTTTTTCTTTCCTTGCCGTAATTAAGAGAGACTGAAGATTTCCCATATAATGGTCTAATCTTCCTCCGGTTGCCCCAAGCAGAAAAATCTTATCACTGCCCAACTTTAGTGCCAGTTCCATTCCAAGTCTGGTATCGGTATCATCCTTTTCCGGTTTATACTGACGAATCGGAATTTCCTGCTGTTCTCTATACCAGTCTATCACCTCTTTGGAAATGCTGTCAAAATCACCCAAAATCCAATCTGGAATGACATGATTTCGATAACAAAATTCTAACCCTTTATCGACCCCGATAATACAGTCCGGCTTTATCTGCTTTAAACAGACTAAGCTAAACTCATCATTGATTTCACCGCCGCAAATCAGCACTGTGTTCATGTTCATAAGCCTCCAACCGATTCTGATACATCATGGCATTTTCCTTTGCCTCTCCATTAAAAATCGCAGATCCTATAACCAAAATATTTGCTCCTGCATCCAATGCCAGATCCATTGTATTTTTACTGATTCCACCATCTACTTCGATATCTACATCCAGATTTTTGTTCTTCAGCATTTCTTTTAACCGCTTTACTTTTTCTGTCGTATACGGAATATATTTCTGCCCTCCAAATCCTGGATTTACCGCCATAATAAGCACCATATCAAGAATTCCAAGTACCTCTTCCACTACGCAAAGCGGTGTTGCCGGATTAATTGCAACCCCTGCTTTCATTCCGGCTTCCCGAATATGGTTAAGGGTACTGTCCAGGTGCTTACAGGCCTCTGCATGAACGGTAAGCATGTCGGCTCCCGCTGCTTTAAACTGCGAAATGTAACGATCCGGTTCTTCAATCATAAGATGTACATCCAAAAACAGACTGCATTTTTTTCTAACTGAAGAAATCACCGGCATTCCGAATGAAATACTCGGTACAAATATTCCATCCATAACATCAATATGAAGCCATTCGACTCCCGCTTCTTCTACTTTTTTAATTTCTTCCCCTAACTTCATAAAATCTGCGGATAAAATTGATGGCGATAACTGATACATATTGTCCCTCCTAATACCTTCTTTTTTCTTTTAATTCCCCATAGAGTTCAAGATAATTTTCATATCTTTCTTTTGAGATTTTTCCTTCTTCCAATGCATTTTTTACCATGCATCCTGGTTCATGCGTATGTGTACAGCCCTGAAAACGGCATGTTCCTTCGTATTTAGAAAACTCTCGAAAATAAAAACGTAATTCTTCTTTTTCGATTTCTTCTACATAAAAAGAGGTAAATCCTGGTGTGTCATAAAGCCAGGTATCTTCCTCTATCTGAATGATCTGTGAATGTCTTGTCGTATGACGGCCTCTTCCCAATTTTTTACTGATTTCCCCGGTTTCCATCTGCACTTCATTTTGAAGCAGATTCGTCAATGAAGACTTTCCCACTCCGGACGGTCCTGCAACTGTTGTCGTTTTCCCACGAAGCCGTGATTTGATTTCTTCAATCCCCTCACCCTGCTTTGCACTTGCAAGCACCACCGGATAGCCACAGGCTTCATAAATCTCTTTGAGACGTCCAACTTCTTCTTCGTCACATAAATCCTGTTTGTTAAAACAGATAATCACAGGAACATCCTGTTTTTCCATGATAACTAAAAAGCGGTCCAATAAAGAGAGATTCGGCTTTGGTTCTCTGGCTGCAAAAATAACCAATGCCTGATCGATATTTGCAACTGCCGGACGAATCAATTCACTACGTCTTGGAAGAATCTTTACGATATTTCCAAGTTTCTCCTCTTCATTCAGGACCTCTATTTCCACATCATCCCCAACAAGGGGTTTTATTTTATCTTTTCGGAATATTCCCTTTGCTTTACATTCATAGACTCCGGATTCTGCTACACCAACGTAGTAGAATCCGGCAATCCCTTTCATAATCTTTCCAATCATCAATTTACCTGCCTAAAAGAAACATCATACTGGTCAATAATCTGATAGCTGTCATCAATCCATTCATACAGCACTACAGTTCCGCTTGTAATTCCAGGATGACCATTTAAATCCTGAATGGACAACGGAAACTGTGGGTCGTCCACTTCCATTGACTGGTCCGAATAAGTATTTCCATCATCATCTGTCTGTACCAGTTCTACTTTTACTTTTCCACCCTGATAATTGGTCGGCTGCTGAAGGCTGTTTGCAGGCTTCCATGTTCCATCAGAGGAACTGCTGGAATTTTTATCTTTATCTTTATTTTTATTTTTATCTTTATCTGTCTTGCTGTCCTCACTGTCTTCGTCATCCGAAGAACTGCTGCTTCTTACATAAATTGTAATCGTTTCTCCTGTATTTACCCTCGTTCCGCTGTCCACACTCTGTTTATAAACTTCTCCTTCGTTTACAGACTGGTCATTTCCTGTCTGAACGCTTACAAGAAGTCCCAGCTGACTTAAGGTACTCTTTGCATCCGCTTCACTTGTCCCAATCACATTTGGCACACGTACTGCAGTATCTCCTTCTCCGATACTGATAGTCAACGTTACCGTATCTCCGGCTTTTACGCTTGTTCCGGCTTCCGGGTCAGTTGAAACAACATTTCCGATTGTGATTTCATTGCTGTTTGCTTTCTGTACTGCTGTCTTTAAACCTAATTCTTTTAACATTGCTTCTGCATCTGTCTGGGAGTAGTCTTTCACATCCGGTACCTGAATTTCTTCTGTTCCACTGCTGATATAGCAGGTAATCTTTGTATGTGGCTCTACTTTTGTTCCAGCCTCTACATCCTGACGGCAGATATTTCCCTCTGCTACGCTGTCAGATTCCTCTTCTCCACCATTTTTATAGCCTAACTGTAAATCATTTAAAGTTTTCAGTGCTTCTTCCGGTGTCTTATTTGTTAAATCCGGAACTTCTACCTGTTTTACACTGCTGTCTGAATCTTTTTCAGATTTACTGTCTGAAGCCGTCGTATTCCCACTGTTATTATTTTTAGAGGAACCGAATTTTAATAAGCCCGAAGCTGATGCGATTGTGTAAACTAAGACACAGATAATAATTGCTCCTACCACAATTCCACCAATTGTCATCACCTTTTCCAATGTATGACTGATTCCTTTTTTGTGTGGTTCTTCTTCCTCTGCATCATAGTCATCTACATCATCTTTATAATCATAATCTGCGTTGTTGTCGATATATTCATCTTCGTCCGGAATTTCAAAATCTTCATAATTTACTTCCGGATTACTTTCCGGCACGGTATTTCCTGCTGCCACTGCACCTCGTTTAATCTGTTCCATCTCTTCCGGAGAGATTACAACCGTCTGCGCATGATTACTCAATGGAGTCAGATTTACGAAATTTCCGTCCGGATCAATCAAAGACTGTTTTAAATCACTGATCAACTCTGCCAGTGAATTGTATCGTCTGTCCGGACTTTTCTGGGTACATTTCATGATAATTTCTTCCAGACTGTGTGGAAGCTGTGGATTTAATTCTGACGGTGGTATCATCTCCTCCTGAAGATGTTTGATTGCGATAGAAACAGTTGTATCGCCATCAAAAGGAACCGTTCCTGTCACCATCTCATACATTGTGATACCTAATGAATAGATATCACTCTTATAATCACTGTAACCGCCACGTACCTGTTCCGGAGAACTGTAATGAACCGAACCCATTGCATTGGTACTGATCGTATTGGAAGAAGCGGCTCTTGCGATACCAAAGTCGGTTACTTTTACTTTTCCGTCCGTAGAAATAATAATATTCTGCGGTTTGATATCACGATGCACAATCTTTTTATTGTGCGCTGCTTCAAGTCCCATCGCAACCTGAATTGCAATACTGGTTGTCTCTTTTATCGTCAGTCTGCCTTTTTTGGAAATATACTCTTTTAAGGTAATTCCCTCAACCAGCTCCATTACAATATAATTAATGCCATTATCTTCTCCTACATCAAACACATTTACAATGTTTGGATGCGCCAGACCTGCTGCGGCCTGTGCTTCTCTTTGAAACTTACTGATAAAGGTTGTATCAGAACCAAATTCTGCTTTCAATACCTTTATTGCAACAAAACGATTCAGTTTATGGTCTTTCGCTTTGTATACATCCGCCATTCCACCGGAGCCGACACGACCCACAATCTCATAGCGGTCACTTACAATAACTCCCACATCTAACATACTTCCACCTCTTTTGTGTCTGGTTCTACCAGAACTATTCCTATATTATCCTTGCCTCCATTTTCATTCGCCGCTTCTACCAGTCTTTTACCGGCAGTTTCAAGCAATTCTTCAGAAACAATAATGTCTTCTATATCTTCATCTAAAACCATATTGGTCAGCCCGTCGGAACATAATAGAAGCCTGTCTCCCGGTTCTAAATGAACGTCAAAGAAGTCTACTGCTACATCTTTTGTTGCACCAAGCGCCCGTGTAATCACGTTTTTATCCGGATGATTTCTTGCATCTTCCTCGGAAATTTCGCCCATTCGCACCATTTCTTCCACCAGTGAATGGTCTTTTGTAATCTGAATAATCCTCTCATCGTTAATCAGATACAGCCGACTGTCTCCTACATTTGCCACATAAGCGTAATCACCTACAATTGTTGTCAGAACTATCGTTGTTCCCATTCCGCTCATTGTCTCATGTTCTGCCGCTTCTTTTAAGATAGAACTGTTCGCAGTCTCAATCGCAGTACGGATGATTTTAATTGGATTATTCTCAGGATTAACACGGATTGTCTCAAGCAGTGTCTCCACTGCATATTTTGACGCGAAATCACCTGCATTATGTCCACCCATTCCGTCTGCAACTACGAAGAGGTTCGGCAGATTTCCCACAGGGGTATCTGAGGCAAATACGAAGTCCTCATTGAGTGTCCGTATCTGGCCCACATCTGTAATAGAATATGATTTCATCTTACGAATCCTCTTTGTTATCGATATAACTCTTTCTTAATTGTCCACAGGCCCCGTCAATATCCTGACCCATTTCTCTTCTAATAGTAACATTAATTTGGTATTTTTCAAGTTTATTTTTAAAATTTAAGATAACTTTCATTTCTGAGCGGACAAAATTTCGCTCTTTAATCGGGTTAACCGGAATCAGATTAATGTGGCAGTTTAAGCCTTTTATCAGTTCTGCCAGACGCTGTGCATCCTCTTCAGAATCATTTTTTCCGCCCACCAGACTGTACTCAAATGTGATTCTTCTGCCGGTTTTTTCAAAATAATTTCTGCATGCATCAAGGACTTCATCCAGACTGTACTTGTTTGCAATCGGCATTAATTCTTCTCTTTTTTCCTGACTCGAAGCGTGGAGAGAAAGCGCCAGTGTAATCTGAAGTTTTTCTTCCGCAAGTTCATACATCTTCGGTACAATTCCACAGGTAGAAACCGTGATGTTTCTCTGACTGATATTTAAACCCTTATCGTCACTTAACATGCGGATAAAACGAAGCAGGGAATCATAATTATCCAATGGCTCGCCGGTTCCCATTACTACTACATTTGATACTCGCTCGCCGGAATCTTTCTGAATCTGATAAATCTGGTCAAGCATTTCGGCAGCGGTCAGATTTCTCGTCCAGCCTCCAATCGTCGAAGCGCAAAAACGGCATCCCATCTTACAACCGACCTGAGAAGAAATACACACACTGTTTCCATGATGATAGCGCATAAGCACACTTTCTACCACATTTCCATCTGAAAGTGCAAACAGATACTTTCTTGTGCCATCTATCTTGGAAATCTGAACTTCCACTTTTTTTAAAGCAGTCAACGTACAGTTTTCTTTTAATTTCTGCCGAAAATTTTTTGAGAGATTGGTCATCTCATCAAAATCATCCGCCAGCTTTACATGCATCCATTCATAGAGCTGTTTTGCACGAAATGGCTTCTCTCCCAATTCCAAAACGGTGTTTTTGAGTTCCTCAAGAGTCTGGGACTTAATATCTGTTTTCTGCATCTTTATTCCACCCTCCTAAGTCTTGCCATAAAAAATCCATCGCTCTTATGAATTCCCGGAAGCATCTGTAAGTAGCCGTCTTTGGTTGTCTTACAGTGAAGTTCTTCACAGATATAAGGCTCAATGCTTTCTAATTTATATGGATAGTTTGAAATAAACCAGGCAATATTTCCTGTATTTTCTTCTTTGGTAATCGTACAGGTACTGTAAATCAGAACACCCCCCGGTTTTACATAGCAGGCTGCTTTTTCCAGAATTTCTCTTTGAAGTGGAACTAAGGATTTGATTTTTTCCAAAGTCATATTGTATTTGATATCTTTCTTTCTGCCGATTACTCCAAGCCCCGAGCATGGAACATCTGCAATGACAACATCCGCCTGATCCATGATAGAAGAGTCAAATACCGTCGCATCTTTTACACTTGCTTCGATATTATGAAATCCCATGCGGGTGACATTTTCCTGAATCAATTCTACTTTTTTCTGACTGACATCTCTGGAACTCACCTTGCCTGTTCCATTTAATTTGTCTGCCACCGCAAGGGTCTTTCCTCCTGGGGCAGCACACAAATCCACTACAAAATCTCCTGCTTTTATGCCGGCAATTTCAGCAACCAGCATGGAACTGACATCCTGAACCTGTATTTTTCCGGCACGAAATGCTTCTAACGCCGGAAGATAATCATATCCGCTTAAATAATACGCATTTTCCAGATAAGGAGCTTTTTCTACCTGTATCCCTTCTGATTTTAAGCTTTCCAGTACTTCTTCTTTATTAATCTCAGACTTGCGGATCCGCACGGTAAGCGGTCTCTCCTGCATAAAAGAAGCCAAAATCTTCTCGGTTTTTTCAAATCCAAACTGTTTTAAAAACTTTTCTGCCATCCATTCCGGTACAGAATATTCAATCGAAAGATATTCTTTCTCATTTGATTTTTCCGGGAATACAATACTCTTTCGCCTTCTTGCCATTTGTCTGAGTACACCATTGATAAAACCCGTCAGATTATAGAATCCTTTTTTTCTGGTTAATTTAACTGCTTCATCACAAACTGCATTATCCGGAATCGAATCCATAAAAAACATCTGATAGACACTGCTTCTTAAAATTTCGCGAATCACCGGTTTCATCTTTTCGACTTTAATCTTTGAAAACTGATTAATCATATAATCGATTTTAATCTGATTCTCCTGTGTGCCCTCACAGACTCTTGTAATAAATGCTCTTTCCTGTTTTTCCAAATACTGGTATTTTTCCAGTGTATTGCGGATTGCAATATGTCCATACTGACCTTCTTTATTAATTTCAAGCAATGTCTGCAATACCAATTCTCTCGTATTTACCTGAACCGCCATTCTACTTATCCCCTAATGTCAAACCTGTATCCACCGGGTATCCACGAAGAAAAGAAGCCGTATCCATACGTTTTTTTCCTTCTAATTGTAATTCTTTGATATTTAAACAGCCCTCTTTTGTCTGAACAAGAAGTCCATTCTTATCTGCACGCAGAATCTGTCCTATCTGTGCCTCATCCGCTTCTGGTTTTTCTAATACTTCAGCACTCCAGATTTTTAAATTTTTTCCATTCATACTGGTATATGCACTCGGCCATGGATTTAATCCACGTACTAACTGTTCAATCTCCTTTGCCGGACGATTCCAGTCAATTTTTCCCATCTGCTTACTAATCATTTTCGCATAAGGTGTAGTGCTTTCTTCCGGCTGAGAAATGCGCCCTGCCACTCCTGCCTCTAAATCAGCCATTACTTTTACACAGAGTTTTGCTCCGGCAATACTTAATTTATCAAACAGGCTTCCACCGGTTTCTTCTTTTTCAATCGGTACAACCACTTTATCAATCATATCACCGGTATCCAGTCCCTCATCCATCTGCATAATGGTAACACCAGATTCCTTATCGCCATTAATGACAGCCCACTGAATCGGAGCTGCTCCTCGATAGGCAGGCAGCAAGGACGCATGTACATTGATGCATCCATATTTTGGAAGTTCTAAGATTTCTTTTGAAATAATCTGTCCAAACGCAGCTACCACAATGATATCCGGTGCAATTTTTTCTAACACTTTCACAAACTCTTCTGCTCTTACTTTTAACGGCTGATAGACCGGAATTGCATATTTTAATGCGGCTTCTTTTACAGGCGTCGGCATTAACGTCTTTCCTCTGCCCTTTGGTTTGTCCGGCTGAGTGACAACTGCCGCCACCTCATGTCCTGCTTTTACGATCTCTTCTAATGTTCCGACTGCAAAATCAGGTGTTCCCATGAAAACAACTTTCATTCTTATTCTTCCTCCTCGTAATTTACACGGTGCAGTTCCCCTTCCACCAGTTCTGTATACAGTTTTCCATGTAAATGATCTGTCTCATGACAGATAGCTCTGGCTAAAAGTTCTGTTCCTTCTAAAATAAATTCTTCCATATTTTCATCATAAGCTTTTACTTTTACATAGTCCGGTCTTGTCACTACACCTGACATGCCCGGTACACTTAAACAACCTTCTTCTCCTGTCTGGCTGCCAGATGTTTCAAGAATTTCCGGATTAATTAATACATACAATCCTTCTCCGTCTGCACTGGTATCAATGACAACAATCTGTTTTAACACTCCTACCTGTGGTGCAGCAAGACCAACTCCGTTTGCGTCATACATGGTCTCTATCATATCTTCGATTAAATCACGGATTTTTGGTGTTACCTCATCTACTTTTCTGCATTCTTTTTCTAAAATGGTATCTCCCTGCACTCTAATTTGTCTTAATGCCATGTCTTTCTTACTCCTCTTCTCATTCAATCTCTTACTCTACTGCCTGCGAATTACGTCGCTGTACAACAATTCAATTCATATCAAACTGGATATAAATCTTTTCAAATCCTTTATTAATCTGAATATAGCGTTCCAGTCTTTCCATAATTTTAATCAAGATTTCTTTATTGCCATGCCGCAGATGCAGTACCATACGGTACATGTCTTGTATTTTAGAAATACTCTGCGGTGCCGGTCCTACAATTAATAAATCATTTTTCTTGTAAATGCTTTCAATATATTTTCGGCAGTAGGTTAATCCCTCCAAAAGCAAGGCTTCCTCTGCCGAGCTGCCCGAAATCGTCAGCATTGATTTTGCCGGAGGATACCCCATCAAACTGCGATAAACGATTTCCTGTTCAAAAAACTGTTCATAATTTTGTCTGGCCGAAGTCACGATACTATAATGTTCCGGCTGATATGTCTGAATCACCGCTTCCCCTGCAAACCTGCCACGCCCTGCACGCCCAACTGCCTGTGTAAGAAGCTGAAATGTACGCTCGGAAGCCCTGTAATCTCCTACGTTTAAAGATAAATCTGCCGCAATCACTCCAACCAGCGTTACATTTGGAAAATCATGACCTTTTACAATCATCTGCGTTCCAATTAAAATATCTGCTTCCTGTGCCAAAAACGCAGATAAAATTTTCTCATGGTCGTCTTTTCTTCTTGTCGTATCGGCATCCATCCGAAGGATCCGCGCTTTTGGAAAGAACAGATGCGCCTGTTCTTCTATCTGCTGTGTTCCTGCTTTAAAACCTCCAATATAAGGCGAACCACAGGAGGGACATTCTTTTACATTCGGAATCGTATATCCGCAGTAATGACAAATCAGTTTTCCATTCCTGTGAGACGTCAGGGACACATCACAATGCGGACATTTCATTACATGCCCGCATGCCCGACAACTCACAAATCCGGTATAACCTCTTCGGTTTAAAAACAGCATCACCTGCTGCTTCTTTTCAAGCCGTTCTTTTATCTTTTCCTGTAAACTCTGACTGAATACAGAGCGGTTTCCCGCCTTTAATTCCTCTGCCAGATTTACAATCGTCACATCAGGCATCACCTGATTTTGATAGCGGGACTTTAATGTAACAAGCAGATACTCTCCTTTTCTTGCACGTTCGTAAGACTCTATTGTTGGTGTCGCTGAACCCATAACAACATTTGCCTTTTCTTGTCTGGCTCTCTCAATTGCGGTCTCTCTTGCGTGATAACACGGAGTTTTCTCACTCTTATAAGAGGATTCCTGTTCTTCATCAATTACAATTAATCCAAGATTTGGAAATGGTGTAAATAAAGCAGAACGAGGTCCTACAATAATTGAAATCTCTCCATTTTTCGCCCGCTCCATCTGATCATAACGCTCTCCTGCTGAAAGTCTCGAATGTAAAAAAGACACACACTCTCCAAAGCGGGCACGGAAACGCTCCACTGTCTGATACGTCAGTGCAATCTCAGGAATCAGTACAATTGCCTGCTTTCCTTCCCGAAGTATCGTTTCTATCAGCTTCATATAAACTTCTGTTTTTCCGCTTCCTGTCACTCCATAAAGCAGAACCGGACGATGAAAAGGACTTTCCCACTCTTCTAAAATCTCAAGTACCGCCCTGTCTTGTTCTTCATTTAACTGTTTTTGAACGGTTTTCGTTTCTTTTCGATGCACAGGATCACGATATACTTTCTGATTTTCAATCTGAATGATACCACTTTCTTCTATTTTTTTGATTCCGGCACTGGAAAGTTTTAAATTTCCCGTTGCCTCGGTATAAGAAAGTACTCCTTTTAAAAGCAGTGCTTCTAACAGCCTTGCCTTTGCCTTATAGTGTTTTCTTTCCCATTCTTCTAACAGCGCTTTCGCTTCTTCCGGTTCAATTTTAAGGCAAATGGTTCTGGTTTCCTTCTGCTGTTTTTTTTCTTTTACCGGAAGTACGGTTTTTAATGCCTGATTCATCGTACAGCCGTACTCCCTGCTCATCCATCCTGCCAGTCCGATTAATTTTGATTCAATTTCAATTCCTTTTTCCCATATCTTTGAAACAGGTTTGATTTTGCTTTCTTCTATCTTCGGCTTATCTGAAATCCCAATCACATAACCACTGATGGTTCGGCTTCCTTTTCCAAAGGGCACTTCTACTTTTGTACCTGTTTTTATAATTCCAAGTAAATTTTGCGGAATTTCATACTGAAATGTCCGGTCCAATTTTTCCTGTGAAATATCTACAATAATATCTGCATACCATTTTTTCATCTATTTTCTGCTGATTCTATTTCCCTGCAAGGATGTCACGAATTAAATCACGCTCATCCATTGGATATTTCTTTCCTTTAATTTCCTGATAGTCCTCATGACCTTTACCGGCAAGTACAATAACATCACCTGGCTGTCCATTGTGAATCGCATAAGCAATTGCTTCTTTACGGTCAATGATTTCCACGTATTTTCCATCTGTCTTTCCGATTCCGATTTTGATATCATCGATAATTGCCTGTGGCTCTTCATTTCTTGGATTATCTGAAGTAATAATAGTCAAATCCGCCAGTTTTCCGGATACCTCGCCCATTTCATAACGGCGCAACTTGGAACGGTTTCCTCCACATCCAAAGAGGCACACCAGACGTTTTGGTTTATATTCTTTTAATGTTGTCAAAAGACTTTCAAGACTCATCGCATTATGAGCATAATCAATCATCAGTGTAAATTCATCGGATACTTTTATCATCTCAATACGACCTTTTACTTTTGCAGCTCTTAAGGCTTTCTGAATATTTTCCTCGGAAACTCCAAAATGACGGCAAATTGCGATTGCTGTCAAAGAATTATAGACACTAAATTTTCCGGGCAAGTCGATTTCAACCGGGAAATCCATCAATCCCTGTACTTCATAGTCAATTCCAAGCACACCTTTTCCAGTCACTAATTTTAAATCTTTTGCCCATAAATCTGCATTGTCATGCAAACCATAAGTTTCTACCGTACAGGTATGTCCTTCCAATACTTGCTGTACGTGTTCATCATCGGCATTTACAATTCCAACTTTACACTGTTTAAATAACAATCCTTTGCAGTGCAGATAATCATCAAAATCTTTATGCTCATTTGGTCCGATATGATCCGGTTCAATATTCGTAAAGATACCAAAGTCAAATACAAAACCTGCAGTTCTGTGAAGCATCAAACCCTGTGAGGAAACTTCCATCACAACACAGTCACATCCTGCCTCTGCCATTTTTGCAAAATATTCCTGCACAATATAAGACTCCGGAGTAGTGTTGGCAGCCGGAATGACTTCATCTCCGATAATTGCCTCAATTGTACCGATTAATCCGACTTTATATCCCGCATTTTCAAGAATAGATTTTACCAGATAAGTAGTGGTTGTCTTTCCTTTTGTTCCGGTAATACCGATGACTTTCATTTTTTCGGCCGGATGTCCAAACCATGCTGCTGAAATACATGCCATCGCATAACGGGTATTTTCCACACGGATAACGGTAACTTCTTCCGGCACTTCTACTTCATCCTGAACGACAAGTACTGTCGCACCTTTTTCTACAACTTCTTTTGCATATTTATGTCCATCAGACACTGCGCCTTTAATACATAAAAATAAAGAATCCGGTGTCACTTTTCTTGAATCATAAACAACACTCTTGATTTCTTTGTCCAGACCTCCCTGAACACATGTATATTCAATCTGTTCTAATAATTGTGATAGCTTCATCATTTTCTATCTCTCCTTTCAAAAGGATTTTTATTTCTGGTATGGTATATAGGATAACATAAACCGTACTTCTTAAGCAAGTCACCTAGCAAAAAGAAAGCCATCCCCTTTTTAACCTTCGGAGATGGTCTTTTCTTTTTTCTGCAAAAAGTTTTACTCGATAACTGTACCAGTCTTTCCAAGGAACCCTTCTTTTGCCCGGTCAATCGAAGTAATCACTGCTTTTCTTCCTGCTTTTTTCTCTACAAAGCTGACAGCTGCTTCAACTTTTGGAAGCATTGTAGATGCCCCAAACTGATTTTCCTGCATATATTTCTTTGCAGTTTCAACATCCATTTTTTCAATCTTCTCTTCTTTATCTGACTGATAATTTAAAGAAACTTTCTCAACGCTTGTAAGGATTAAAAGTTCCTCAGCATCTAAGAGCTCTGCCAGTTTTCCACTAACCAGGTCTTTTTCAATTACCGCACTTGCTCCATTTAAAGATGCCTGCTGTTCTAAGACCGGAATTCCACCGCCTCCACAGGCAATTACAATCTGACCTGCATCGGAGAGTGTACGGATTGCATCAATTTCTACTACGTCCTGTGGTTTCGGAGCTGCTACAATTCGTCTGTAACCGCCTTCTACTTTTGTGACATAGTTTCCTTTCTGTTCTTCAAGTTCTGCTTCCTCTTCTGTCAAAACTCGTCCAATGACTTTCACCGGTTCATGGAACGCATCATCATACGGGTCAACTGTGACCTGTGTAATAATTGTGCTGACCGGTTTAAAAATACCACGTCGAAGCAGTTCTGCACGGATTGCATTTTGAATATCATATCCAATATATCCCTGACTCATCGCTGAGCAGACAGACATTGGAACTGCGGTATAGTCTGAATGTACCTTTCCAAATTCATTCATTGCGGTATGAATCATACCAACCTGTGGTGCGTTACTGTGAGTGATAACCAGCTCTGCACCTGCTTCTACTAAATCTGCGATAATCGCAGCGGTTTTCTTTACTGCACTTTTCTGTTCCGGTAATGTAGTACCTAATGCCTTGTGTCCTAATGCAACTACTACTTTCTTCTTTGCCATAAAATAAGTACCCCTTTCCCTCTGATGCTTTTAATACTTCTATTTTACCTCTCTTTAGCCATTTATGCAAGCAAGATATCACTTTAATCTATATGGAACGAAGTTTTATGTAGAATGAAAAAAACCGATGCGCAAGCACCGGTTTTTTTACTTGAGGGGGGAGATAGTGAGTGGTTCATCAACTATCTGAAATCTATTATAAAGATAAATTGTGATAAAATTATGTCCGTTTTATAAAAAAACAAGAAACTATATTAACAAACCTTAAATGAATCAGAAAAATATTGATTATCGAAAGAGTGAAAAGAATAATAACACTACAATACCGAGGGCAATTCGATACCACCCGAATACTTTAAAGTCATGTTTTTTAATATATCCCATCAGGAATTTAATTGCCAGAATTGAAACCACAAAAGAAACTAAAGTTCCGACAATCAGAATTATGGCTTCTGTTCCAGTGAAATTCAGACCAAATTTTACGAGTTTTAATAAGCTTGCACCAAACATGGTCGGAATTGCAAGGAAGAAAGTATATTCTGCGGCAACTGTTCTTGAAGTTCCAAGCAGAATTCCTCCGATGATAGTTGCCCCGGAACGGGATGTTCCAGGAATGACTGCTAAAAGCTGGAATACTCCAATTAAAAATGCAGTCTTCCATCCGATTTCTACAACAGAATTGATAGAAGCCGTTCTCTTCTTATTGTAATTTTCGATTAGAATAAAAAAGATACCATAGACAATCAGCATAATCGAAACAACCAGATAGTTATTAAAATGTGCTTCAATAAAATCATTAAACGGCAGACCGATTACGATGGACGGAATACAGGAAACTACGATTTTAAACCACATAATCATTTTATCGGTTTTTACATAGCGTTCCAGTGCGCCCTTTGCCTTTTTCTGATTCTGGAACGGCCATAACTCTTTAAAATACAATACTACGACCGCCATGATTGCTCCAAGCTGAATAACAACCATGAACATTTCCCAAAATGCTTCACTTACATTTAATTTGATAAATTCTTCTACTAAAATCAGATGTCCGGTACTGCTGACCGGAAGCCACTCGGTAATTCCCTCGACAATTCCAAGAAAAATAACCTTGAGTAATTCAATAAAATCCATTGATGTCTCCTTTAAAATCAGAAAAGCGGATTGCCAATTTTCCACAATCCGCTTTTTCTTTCTAATTCTGCACTGTTTATTTTACAGTCGCAATATCAATCAGTTCCAGTTTCTGAATATCTGTATTTTCCAAACTTGTTACTAAAGCTTCTGCTGTATCAAGAGAAGTCAGTACATTGACACCGGTTTCAATTGCATTTCGACGGATAATAAATCCATCTTTTGCTTTTTCTACACCCTGAGACGGAGTATCAATAACCAGGTCAATTTTATGTCCTAAAATCAGATCCATAAGGTTTGGTGACGGCTGTTCAATTTTATTGGTACGAACGGCATGAACACCATTTTCCTGAAGTACTTTTGCAGTACTTCTTGTTGCGTAAATTTTGTATCCTAAAGCTTCAAAACGACGTGCAATCGGAATGACTTCTTCTTTGTCCTCATCTTTTACTGTGATAATCATGTTCTTGTGTTTTGGAAGATTAATTCCGGCACCTAAGAATGCTTTATACAGTGCTTCATTAAAGGACTGAGCAATGCCAAGGCACTCACCTGTAGATTTCATTTCCGGTCCAAGGCTGATATCAGCACCACGGATTTTCTCGAATGAAAATACCGGCATCTTGATTGCAATGTGTTTTGCTTCCGGCTGAAGTCCCGGTTCATATCCAAGGTCACGCAGTTTGTAACCAAGAATCATCTTTGTTGCAAGCGGCACGATCGGAATACCGGTTACTTTGCTGATATACGGTACAGTACGGCTGGAACGAGGATTTACCTCGATTACATAGACATCTTCTCCGCATACGATAAACTGAATGTTAATCATACCGATAACGTGCAGAGATTTTGCCAGCCGTCTGGTGTATTCTTCAATTGTTTTCTTTGCAGTATCAGAGATGGTACGTGCCGGATAAACAGAAATACTGTCGCCAGAATGGATACCGGCTCTCTCGATATGTTCCATGATACCAGGAATCAAAATATCCTGTCCATCACAGATTGCATCGACTTCGATTTCTTTTCCCTGAAGATACTTATCAACCAGAATCGGGTGTTCCTGTGCAATTCGATTGATGATTCCGATATACTGTTCCACGTCTTCATCGTTGATTGCAATCTGCATACCCTGACCGCCAAGTACATAAGAAGGACGAACTAAAACCGGATATCCCAGTTCATGTGCTGCCTGTTTCGCTTCTTCTGCTGTATATACTGTATGCCCCTGCGGTCTTGGAATATGACACTCTTCAAGAATCTTATCAAAGAGTTCACGGTCCTCTGCCGCATCTACATCTTCTGCAGATGTTCCAAGAATCGGAACGCCCATCTTCATCAAGGCCTCTGTCAATTTGATTGCTGTCTGTCCACCAAACTGAACCACTGCTCCGTCCGGTTTTTCGACATTTACTACATTTTCTACATCTTCCGGTGTTAATGGCTCGAAATACAGTTTATCTGCAATATCAAAGTCTGTACTTACGGTTTCCGGATTGTTGTTGATAATAATAGTTTCATAGTTTTCCTTCTTAAATGCCCAGGTACAATGTACAGAACAGAAGTCGAACTCGATACCCTGTCCAATACGGATTGGTCCGGAACCAAGTACCAATACTTTTTTCTTTGTTGTCTCACCAACCGCTTCATTTTCTCCACCATATACAGCATAGTAGTATGGTGTTTCTGCTGCAAACTCTGCTGCACAGGTATCTACCATTTTATAAGCAGCAGTGATGTTCCATTCTTTTCTTAATGCTTTGATTTCATCTTCTGTCTTCCCTGTGATACGTGCAATGACATTATCCGGGAATTCGATTCTCTTTGCCTCACGCAGTAAGTCTTCTGTTAATTCCTGTTCTCTTAACGCCTGTTCCATTTCTACAAGAATTGCAAGTTTATCGATGAACCAGATGTCAATCTTTGTAATTGCATGAATTTCTTCATAAGAAATGCCTTTTCTGATTGCTTCTGCAATTCTCCAGATTCTCATATCATCGACAATTTTTAATTCTTCGATTAATTCTTCTTTTGTCAAGCTTGCAAAGTCATAAGACATAAGACTGTCTACATGCTGTTCCAGAGAACGGATAGCTTTCATTAATGCACCTTCAAAGTTATTGCAGATACTCATAACTTCTCCGGTTGCTTTCATCTGTGTAGTTAAAGTTCTCTTTGCACTGATGAATTTATCGAACGGCAGACGCGGAATCTTTACAACACAGTAGTCCAGCATTGGCTCGAAACTTGCATAAGTTTTTCCTGTAATTGCATTTGGAATTTCATCAAGTGTATAACCAAGTGCAATCTTTGCTGCAACTTTTGCAATCGGGTAACCGGTTGCTTTAGAAGCCAGTGCAGAAGAACGGGAAACTCGCGGGTTTACTTCGATAACACAGTATTCAAAGCTGTCTGGATTTAATGCATACTGTACGTTACATCCACCTGTAATTCCAAGTTCTGTAATGATATTGAGTGCAGAAGTACGAAGCATCTGATACTCTTTATCACCAAGAGTCTGAGATGGTGCAACTACGATACTGTCACCGGTATGGACACCAACCGGATCAATGTTTTCCATGTTACAAACGGTAATACAGTTTCCTGCACCGTCACGCATTACTTCGTATTCAATTTCTTTCCATCCTGCGATACAACGTTCTACTAAAACTTCTCCAACACGAGAAAGACGCAGACCATTTTCCAGAATTTCTACTAACTGTTCTTCATTATAAGCGATACCACCACCGCTTCCACCAAGGGTGTAAGCCGGACGAAGTACAACCGGATAACCGATCTTATTCGTAAACTCAATACCTGCTTCTACACTACGTACAACTAAAGATGCAGCAACCGGCTCACCGATTTTTTCCATAGTATCTTTAAATTCCTGACGGTCTTCCGCTTTTTTGATTGTCTGGGAAGTCGTACCGATCAGACGTACATGATGTTCTTTTAAGAATCCTCTTTCTTCAAGTTCCATTGCAAGGTTTAATCCTGCCTGTCCACCAAGAGTCGGAAGCACACTGTCCGGTTTTTCTTTCATAATTAACTGCTCTACCACTTCAACGGTAAGCGGTTCAATATAAACGCGGTCTGCAATATCTTTATCTGTCATGATGGTTGCCGGATTGGAGTTTAAGAGTACAACTTCAATTCCTTCTTCTTTCAAGGAACGGCAAGCCTGTGTTCCCGCATAGTCAAACTCTGCTGCCTGTCCGATTACAATCGGACCGGAGCCGATTACAAGTACTTTTTTAATATCCTGAATCTTCGGCATTATTTGCTTTCCTCCATCATCTTCATAAATCTGTCAAATAAGTATCCTGAATCCTGTGGTCCCGGGCATGCTTCCGGATGGAACTGTACGGTAAAAATATTCTTTCCGATATATTTCAATCCTTCGTTTGTCTTATCATTTACATTTTCAAATGCCGGCACTGCCACATTTTGGTCTAAGGTATCTGTATCTACCATATAACCATGGTTCTGAGAAGAAATATAAACTCTTCCGGTTTCCAAATCTTTTACCGGATGATTTCCTCCTCTGTGTCCGTATTTCATCTTCTTGGTATCTGCACCTGTTGCTAATGCCATTAACTGATGTCCAAGGCAGATTGCAAAAATCGGAACTTCTGAATCATAAAGTTTCTTTACTTCTTTTATAATGGAAACACATTCTTTCGGGTCTCCAGGTCCGTTTGAGAGCATAATTCCGTCCGGATTGCTCTTTAAGATTTCTTCAGCTGGTGTTGCTGCAGGATAAATTGTCACTTCGCATCCTCTCTCATTTAAGGATTTTGCGATGTTTTCTTTTGCACCAAAGTCAAGCAGTGCAACTTTTGGACCATTTCCTTTTAAAACATGTTTTTCTTCGCAGGTAACCCGCTCAACTACTTTTCCTGTTGTATATTCTTTTAATTTCGGAATAATCTCATCCAGATTGTAGCTTTCATTCGTTGTAATCATACCATTCATGGTACCTTTTTCTCTTAAGATTTTTGTCAGTGCTCTTGTGTCGATTCCGGCAATTCCCGGAATATCATACTTCTTAAGAAAGTTTTGAACTGTATCTTCACAGCGGAAATTACTTGGAATTCGTGATAATTCTCTAACGATGTAACCATCTGGCCACGGTCTCAAAGACTCCTGGTCTTCGTGGCAGATGCCATAGTTACCAATTAACGGATATGTCATGCAGACAGCCTGTCCGGCATAAGAAGGGTCCGTAAGGACTTCAAGATAACCTGTCATAGATGTATTAAAGACTATCTCACTAATAATTTCTTTTTTCGACCCAATGCTGGTGCCGGTAAAGACGGTGCCGTCTTCCAGTATCAAAAATGCTTTCATTTTTTCACCTGTCTCCCTTTCCTATTTCTTGCTGTTAGTTTACGGGTTTCCTATTTTTCCCCAAATTGTAAAAAGTGTATCACAAGATATTTCATTTTTCAACCTTTTTTTCTATATTTTTTACAGTTTTAAAATTTTTTATCTTCTGCTCACTTTTTCCTGTTCCCTCAGACAATCAGCCACAAAGATAAGTTCCGTAAATATTCTGAGATTACTTTATATTATACCACATCTCTTTTTATCTTTTTCGATTATTTTTTTCAAAATAGTCTTGACTTTTTTTACATATTATTGTATAGTATTCCTTGTGCTTATAAAAGCGCAAACTTAATAACAGATGCAGGAGTGGCGGAATTGGCAGACGCGCAGGCTTCAGGTGCCTGTGGTAGCAATATCGTGTGGGTTCAAGTCCCATCTCCTGCATCCTTTTTTTATTCTTTTTTAGAATTTTGGGGAATTGCAGGATTATCGTTCCATTATCTTGGATTTCTTATATTTTTTATGGAGGACTTTTCTTATGAAACTGCCAGGTTATTATTCTTCAGGGCAGTTTGCCCGCATGGCAAATGTCTCTGTACGCACGATTCGATTCTATGATAAACAAAACATTTTAAAACCTTCTTATGTGACACCAGCCGGTGCACGTTTCTATACGGACTCTGATTTTGCCCGTCTCCAGCAGATTCTACTGTTAAAATATCTTGGTTTTTCCCTCGACGATATTCGTGAAATGACCATCGACGATTCTGATTATCTTTTTCTGTTAAACTCCCTTAATCTTCAAAAGAAATTAATCCAGGACCAGATTGAACAGATGCAGCTTGTAGAAAGTGCAATCGAAGATACCGTCCGAGTAATTGAAAAGGAACACCAGATTGACTGGAGCCAGATGCTTGACCTGATTCATTTAACAAATATGGAAAAAAGTCTCAAATCTCAATATCAGAATGCTTCCAATATTTCCAGCCGAATTCGTCTGCACAAGGAATATTCTACCAATTCAAAAGGCTGGTTTCCGTGGATTTTTGAACATTGCAAGTTAAAACCAAATGAGCGAGTACTTGAAATTGGCTGTGGAAATGGAGCATTATGGACAGAAAATCTGAATCATATCCCATCGAACCTCTCTATTTTATTATCGGATGTTTCAGATGGAATGTTACGAGATGCCAGAAGAAACCTGCCGTCCGGTGATAAGCGGTTTTCCTTTGCCTGTTTTGACTGTCATTCTTTTCCGTCTTCGCTTTCTGCCTTTGATTTAATTATCGCAAACCATGTTCTGTTTTACTGCAATGATTTACCAAAAGTTTTTAAGCAGATTCAAAGAGCATTAAAAAAAGGCGGTCATTTTCTCTGCAGTACCTATGGAAAGCACCACATGATTGAAATCAGTGAACTCGTTCAGGAATTTGACAGCCGGATTGTCTTATCTGCGGAAAAATTATATGAACAGTTCGGGCTTGAAAATGGAGAAGCACTTTTAAAGCCTTACTTTTCTGACGTTCAGTGTATCCGATATGAAGATTCGATTGAGCTTGACCGTGCCGAACCTTTAATTGAGTACATTCTTTCCTGTCATGGAAATCAAAACCAGATGTTATTGGAACGTTACCATGAGTTTCGCAGCTTTGTTGAGAAAAAAACCTCAAATGGATTTCACATTACAAAAGACGCCGGAATTTTTTTATGCACTTTTTAAAAAAACTCTTGAAGGTGACCTTACGTCATCTTTTATAATAGCATTATCAGAAACTACGAGACAAAAAGTAACATTAAACTACCTCTTTTAAGAAAGGAGATTTTCACATGAAGGGAATTATTTTAGCCGGTGGTTCCGGAACCCGCCTCTATCCTTTAACTATGGTAACTTCTAAACAGCTGTTGCCAATTTATGACAAACCGATGATTTACTATCCGATGTCCGTACTGATGAATGCCGGCATCCGTGATATCTTAATTATTTCTACTCCGCAGGATACTCCTCGTTTTAAGGAACTCTTAGGCGACGGACATCAATTTGGAGTGCATCTGTCTTATGCCGTACAGCCAAGCCCGGATGGACTGGCACAGGCTTTTATTATCGGTGAGGACTTTATCAAAGATGACACTGTCGCAATGGTGCTTGGAGACAACATTTTTGCAGGTCACGGTCTGAAAAAACGCTTAAAAGCCGCCGTTGAAAATGCAGAATCCGGAAAGGGTGCAACGGTATTTGGATACTATGTTGATGACCCGGAACGTTTCGGTATTGTTGAATTTAATCACGAAGGCAAAGCTGTTTCTATCGAAGAAAAACCGGAACATCCAAAGAGCAATTACTGTGTCACAGGACTTTATTTCTATGACAACAAAGTAGTCGAATATGCAAAGAACTTAAAACCAAGTGCACGTGGTGAGCTTGAAATCACTGACTTAAACCGTATCTACTTAGAAAACGGTAACTTAAATGTTGAACTGCTTGGTCAAGGATTTACCTGGCTTGATACCGGCACACACGAAAGTCTGGTTGAGGCAACCAACTTTGTAAAAACCATGGAATCCCACCAGCACAGAAAGATTGCCTGCCTTGAAGAAATCGCTTACTTAAATGGCTGGATTACCAAAGAAGAGGTTCTTAAAGTGTATGAAGTCTTAAAGAAAAACCAGTACGGACAATACTTAAAAGACGTACTCGATGGAAAATATTTAGACGTTTTACACTAATCATTATTCGCATCACGAAAAGGAGAATTTTAAATTATGACAATTATTGTAACCGGCGGTGCCGGATTTATTGGAAGTAACTTTATTTTTCATATGTTAGACAAATACCCGGATTATCGTATTGTCTGCTTAGACTGCTTAACTTATGCCGGAAATCTTTCAACACTGGAATCCGTTATGGAAAACCCAAATTTCCGTTTTGTAAAAGAAAGCATCACAGACCGTGAAGCCGTTTATAAACTGTTTGAAGAAGAACATCCTGACATGGTTGTAAACTTTGCCGCTGAAAGCCATGTTGACCGTTCTATCGAAAATCCGGAAGTATTTCTTGATACAAACATCAAAGGTACTGCCGTCTTAATGGATGCCTGCCGTAAATATGGAATCAAACGTTATCATCAGGTATCTACCGATGAAGTTTACGGAGACCTGCCACTTGACCGCCCAGACTTATTCTTTACAGAAGAAACTCCGATTCACACTAGCAGTCCTTACAGTTCTTCCAAAGCGGGCGCAGACTTATTGGTTCTTGCATACCACAGAACTTACGGACTTCCTGTTACCATCAGCCGTTGTTCTAACAACTACGGACCATATCATTTTCCTGAAAAACTGATTCCGCTGATGATTGCAAATGCATTAAATGACAAACCGCTTCCTGTTTACGGAAAAGGTGAAAACGTAAGAGACTGGCTTTACGTGGAAGACCACTGTAAAGCAATCGATTTAATCATTCACAACGGACGTGTCGGTGAAGTTTACAACATCGGCGGACATAATGAGATGAAAAACATTGATATTGTAAAAATTATCTGTAAAGAACTCGGAAAACCAGAAAGCCTGATTACTTATGTCACAGACAGAAAAGGGCATGACATGCGCTACGCAATCGACCCGACCAAGATTCACAATGAACTGGGATGGCTTCCGGAAACCAAATTTGCAGATGGAATCAAAAAAACAATCCAGTGGTATTTAGATAACAAAGAATGGTGGGAAAATATCATTTCCGGTGAATATCAGAACTACTATGAAAAAATGTACGGAAACCGCTAATTATTAAAGGAGGAAACCTTCCATGAAAGTTTTAGTAACAGGTGTAAAGGGCCAGCTTGGATACGATACCGTAAATGAACTCAAAAAAAGAGGTCATACTCCAATCGGTGTTGATATCGAAGAAATGGATATCACAGACTCTGCTTCTGTTAACCAGGTTATCAAAGAAGCAGCTCCGGATGCAGTGATTCACTGTGCCGCATGGACTGCGGTTGACGCCGCTGAAGATGAAGCAAATCAGGAAAAAGTCATGCTTGTAAATGGCACCGGCACACAAAATATTGCCAATGTCTGCAAAGAACTTGGTATCAAAATGATGTATATTTCAACAGACTATGTCTTTGACGGTCAGGGAGAAACTCCATGGAAACCGGACTGCAAAGACTACAAACCGTTAAATGTCTATGGAAAGAGTAAACTTGCCGGAGAACTTGCAGTGTCGGAAACGCTTTCCAAATACTTCATCGTAAGAATTGCATGGGTATTTGGTTTAAACGGAAATAACTTTATTAAAACCATGCTCAAAGTTGGAAAAAATCATGATAAATTAACCGTAGTAAATGACCAGATTGGTACACCGACTTATACCTTTGACCTTGCCAGACTCTTAGTTGATATGATTGAAACAGAAAAATACGGTTACTATCATGCAACCAATGAGGGCGGTTACATCAGCTGGTATGATTTTGCCACAGAAATCTTCCGTCAGGCTTATGAAATCATGGGCGAGGAGGAGTATTCCAAAGAACATTTAACCGTAGCTCCTGTCACAACTGCCGAATATGGTATTTCCAAGGCAGCAAGACCGTTTAACAGCCGTCTTGACAAGAGCAAATTAACCGCAAATAGTTTTGCACTCTTACCAACCTGGCAGGATGCATTAAACCGTTATCTTAAGGATTTAAAAACACAGGAGTAAATAAAATGGGACAGATTAAAGTTGAAAAAAATGCAGGTGGTATCGAAGGACTCTGTGTAATCGAACCGACTGTACATGGAGATGCCAGAGGATATTTCATGGAAACCTATAATCAGAAAGATATGATAGAAGCCGGACTTACCATGAATTTTGTACAGGACAATCAGTCCAGTTCTACCAAGGGAGTCTTACGTGGACTTCATTTCCAGAAAGAATTTCCACAGGGCAAACTGGTGCGTGTGGTAAAAGGCTCTGTCTTTGATGTTGCTGTTGATTTAAGAAGTGACAGCAAGACTTATGGAAAATGGTTTGGTGTGGAACTGACCGAAGAGAACAAAAAACAGTTTTATATTCCGGAAGGCTTTGCACACGGATTTCTTGTATTAAGTGACATTGCAGAATTCTGCTACAAATGTACTGATTTCTATCATCCGGGAGATGAAGGCGGTCTTGCATGGAACGACCCAAAAATCGGTATCAAATGGCCAAAATTAATCGGTACTTATAATGGCACTGCATCTTCTGAAGGCTATGTCTTAGAAGATGGCACTGCGTTAAACTTAAGCGACAAAGACCAGAAATGGCTCGGACTTGAGGATACTTTTAAATTCTAATTTCTAATCTTGAAAATTTTAAAGGCGAATGACGTTTCGGTCATTCGCCTTTTTTTATTTATTCTCTTGTTTTTATCCTGTAATCTCTCCAAACACTTCATCCATCTGCATCATCGGTGAATTTTCAGTCTGACCGTAAATCAAAATTCGATAGGTTCCTGTCTTATAATAGAAGTCCATCGCCTTGATTCGAAGCAGATAGGTTCCATCACCCTGACGTTTCGCCTGATAGGTTTTTAATGCCACAGTACCGTCCTTTTCCCAAACCGTACATTCAATTGCAGTAACCGGCTCTGTACTTTCTACATTACTTAAAATGACATCAAAGTAACCTTTTCTGAAATCATAGTTTGTTACTGTCACATCTGCCGTTATCTTAGACTCCGGCTCTTTGATTTCGCCGGTAACAGTTTTAATAACAGATGGATCATAGCCTTCTGCCTGTCCATAGACAATGACATCATAACTGCCTTCTTCGTGCGCAAGGTCACTGCCCTTTACTTCAATACTGTAAGTACCATCTTCTTGTTTTTCGGCTTCATACCATACAAGGGCTTTCATGCCATCGGATTTCCATACTGTACATTGGATGGATTCCACCGGGAGCTGGCATTTTACCTTACTTAAGCTTACTTTAAACGAATCACTCAGTGCATCATAATCTGAAACCGTGATATCTGCAGTAATTTTTTTCTCCTCTGCTTCTGCCTTTTCTTCTTCCTGCACTTTTTTGGCGTTTTCCACTATAATATCTTTTGTTAGCTCATCCATAAATTTGGATTTCATTTTCAATCCGGTATTAACTTGCTCTTTTCCATATGTTTCAATTAATGTCTCTTCGCTTGAAAATAAATTTGTACCAAGCCCTAAACGATTTCCCGAAATCTCTACGCCAAGGCTTGCAAGGGTTGTCGGAAAGTTATCCATTGTGGAATATTCTCTATAGTCTTCTGTCTCCGGTTGTACTGCGGAATTGATATAAGTAGTATAGACTTTTCGTTCATAAGAGGACGGCACATCATCACAGAAATTGCTGTCCATTGTCAGATGGTCTCCCGAAATGACAATCGTAGTATTTTCATAGAAATCCTGTTCTTGAATCCATTTTACAAATTCCGTTACTTTTTTACTTGAGCATGCCATTACATTTGCATACTGGTCATCTCCGAAAGTATTCGGACAGTCCTTACAACGATATCCATCTTCAAAATGCGTATCGACCGTCAACATTGAAAAGTTAAATGGTTCGTTATTTTTACTGATTTGGGTCAAATGCTGTTTTGCAAATTCAAACAGTTTCGCATCTTCATAGCCCCAGAACACGTGATAATCTTCTGGAATTTCTCCATTTTCGAGACTGTAATTATAATCATAAATCGTATAATTGCCATGCTGTTTATAATACAAATCGCGTCCGGCAAATTCTGCCTCTGACCCCATCAGAAAGTACTGTTTGTATCCGTTCTCTTCTAAGATATCTCCAAGATTGATTACACCCGGAAGAAATTCAGACTGCGTACTCATCAAATCTCCTCGGATCGGAAGATTTAACGGCAGACCAGAAGTTTGTGCGAATAATGCCCCCATAGTCCAGGTCGCCCCGTACATTGGGATTCCACCATTTAAGGCTGTGCTATTTCCGGAAAAATTTTCATTTTCAAGTGATAATTTTGCCAGTTCCGGAATCCGGCTCTTTTCAAATGCACCTCCGCTTTTTTTATCTGCATAAGTATCTTCCATCGATTCCAGATAAATATAAATCAAATTTCGTTTTTTCTCCGGAAAAGTCAGATCTACTTCTTTTGGGTCTGCATAATTATCCTCGATAAACGTAGATTCTGTTGTCTGATTTTTTGCATAAGCGGTAATGTCAAGCCGATTCCACATATAACCAACAGAAAATGCTGCTACTGCAAGAAATGCCACCATTAAACCCAAAACCGCAATATCTTTTATTTTTCCCAGTCTTTTATGTAGCAATAAAATTACTAACGTTAACACAATCGAAATCAAAGGGCACGTTAGAATAAAACTCGAAATAATTCCCGAATCTGTTCCTGTTGTCGGTGCCTGAATTTGGAATACCACCTCTTCCATTGTAAGACCCTTCCAGGTGCGAAATACCCAGGCAACCGTTGTTGCAATTAACAGCGACAGGAAGATAAAAACATATTGCAAAATCACTTTTACTTTTCTTAAAATTTTTTTCTGCTTCTCGGAAAGCTCTTTTTTTCCTACCTGTATCTTCATTGTTTCCTCTCTATACTTCTTTCTATGTCTATTATGTACTTTTGAAATCTTTCCGTAAAATTCCGAAAGTATCTTACTTTCTCTTTTCAGAACGAAAGCGTTTTCCTATATTTTTATATAATTCCAGCTGTATTTTCCAACACCGTTCCCTTTGATGTGCTACATTTCTTACTTTCTTTTCCTTGTTCTCTTTCGAGATTACAATTCCATTCCACATTCCTTTGATATAATCTTTTCCAAAACCTTTGCTTGCAAAAAAGACTGTTTTTATTGTAAATCCCACAAACAAAAGCGGGAAATTTAAAATAATCTGCCAAAGAGGCATATTTTTATAAATCAAATACAGATTGTTTCTTGAAGAATATCGAATTTTAAATAAATTATATCTCGATCCACTTGTTCCGCTTCCAACATGCAGTACTCTCGCAGTCGGACAAAACAGATTTCGATATCCATGCAGCTTAGCACGATATCCGATATCAACATCCTCAAGATAGGCAAAATGTTCCTCATCAAAATAGCCAATTTCATCTAAAATTTCTTTGCGATAAATCGCAGCTCCCGCACAGGAAGCAAAGATTTCTCTGGTCTTATTGTACTCTGACTCCGGTTTTCCCTTTCCATCGGCAAATGCCCATCCAAGTGCACAGTAAAAATTTCCTGCGTCATCCATCTTACTCTCATCCTGAATCTGAAGCATTTTCGCCTGACACGAAAAGATATCCGGTGCCCGTTCGATTGCATGAACCAGTTCTGTAATAAATTCCGGAAATACAATCGTATCGTTATTTAATAACAATACATATTCTGATTTTGACTCACGGATTCCTGCATTGACTCCGCCACAAAAACCGGTATTTTCTTTGAGCACAATCACACGTACCTCCGGATAATTTTCCTTTGTCCATTCCACACTTCCATCTTCTGAGCCATTATCGACCAGAATCACTTCAAAATACAAATAATCCTGTTTTCTTAACGAGTCCAGGCACTCTTTTAAATACTTTTTTCCGTTAAAATTCGGAATAATCACTGATACATCCTGCATACCTGTTCCCCTTACTCAAATGGCTTTAAAGAATAATTCCACTTTGTCAGTGAAAAATGCTTATTGTAATACGGGTCTCCGGCTTTTAACAGTTTCTCCCAGCGACAGCGCATAAACTCAATTTCTTCCTGAAATCTTCTGACTTTTTCTTTACTGTCCTCTGTTCCCCTGCTCTTTGATTCATAATGATACAGTTCCACGTAAGGGTCATATACGATTAATTCGCCCTGTGCACGAATTCTGAGACACAAATCCACATCATTAAAGGCAACTGAAAGTTTCTCTTCAAATCCATTTACCGCTTCAAATACACTTCTCTTTACCATCATACAGGCTGCTGTCACTGCACTTAAATCCTGCTGAATCGCTGCCTTATGCATATATCCGGTACGTTCTCCCGGCATATCAACAAACATATGACCGGCAATTCCGCCAATTCCGATAATCGTGCCGGCATGCTGAATCGTCTCATTTGGATAATAGAGTCTTGCCCCAACTGCCCCTGTTCCCTCTCTCTGACAGTGTCCAAGCAGTTCTTCCATCCAGTCCGATGCAATCACTTCCATATCGTTATTTAAGAACAAAAGATACTCGCCTTTTGCCTTCTTTGCCGCAAAGTTATTAATTGCAGAATAGTTAAATCCCTCTTTCCATTTTAACAGGCGAATTTTAGGATTATCACTTAATTCTTTATAGTACTCAAAGATTTCTTTTGAAGTACTGTTGTTTTCTACAATTAAAATTTCATAATTTTCATAAGTCGATTTTTTCTCTATCGAATCAATGCATTTTTTTAAGGACTCTCTTTCATCCTTATTTGGAATAATAATCGAGATAAGCGGTGTACCTTCCACCTCGTATTTAACACGGTAAAAACCAAGGTCTTTGGTATGACTGACTTCTGCTTTTAAATGACATCTTTCTAAATTACCTTCAATTGCACGTTTTCCGGCTTCAAACGCATACATCTTACTTGCCGGATTGTCTGCTGTCGATGCCTGATGCGTTCTCCAGTGATATAAGATTTCCGGCACATGATAAATCTCTTTCGCGCTTTCACAACAGCGGAAAATAAAATCATAATCCTGTGCTCCGTCATATTCTTTCCTGAATCCACCAATTGTTTCCACAATTGTCCGGCGCACCACAAAGAAATGGCAAATATAATTATTAGAACGAAGTAAATCAAGATTAAAATCCGGTTTTAAATTCGGCTGGAAATGTTCCGATAAATCTGCTCTTACCTTATCCTCATCCGTATAAATCACATCAGTCTTCGGATGACTCTCTAATGCTTTTGCAACTTCATACAGTGCATTTGGTGCAAGCAGGTCATCATGATCTAACAAACCGATAAAATCTCCTGTTGCCATCTTCAATGCTTCATTGGTGTTTTCTGCAATTCCTGCATTGTTAAGAAGCGGTTTGACACAGATTCTGGCATCTTTTTTGCAGTATTCTTCCAAAATCTGGCTCATCCCTGCTTCATCTGGACTTGCATTTGCAATACAAAGCTCCCAGTTTACATAGCTTTGCGCAAGCAGAGAATCTATCATCTCTCTTAAAAATTTCTCCGGTGTCTTATAAGCAGGAACAACTACACTGATTTTCGGTTCGTAGTTCCATTTTTTCTTTTTCTGTTTTTCCAGTTCTTCCGGTTTCACCTTATATTCCTCATACCATGGACCATAAGGGACTTCTTCGGGTTCAAATCTTTCATGAAGCCGAATCCAGAATTCTTTCGGACCATAATGCTTCATATAGCGAAGCCCTTTTAGAATGGTATAAGGAGAAAGTTTCCCTAACATTCTGCCCCATTCAATTTTTCCTTTTGCCATCTTCTCACCTGCTTATCATTTCTTTTTTTTCTTTTTTATCACAGAAATCACGATTAAAATCAGTCCAAGTCCAATCAGACCTACAAGCACAACCACTGCAATTTCAAATGTACTAAAAGAACCGCTTTGTGCCTCGTTATTCTGGCTCTGCTCTTCTTTTGACTCTTCTTCCTTCTGTGCTTCTTCAGCTTTTTTATCCGCCTCATAAGCTTTCGTATCTACAACTGCCTGACCGACTTCATATCCATTAAATAAAAAGGTTTCCTGTTCGTTTCCATCTTCGTTTTGTGTACTCTGTATCTCAAGCGCATCCGTTGTTGTTCCTTTTGGCACAACTGCGGTTCCGCCTGAGAGTGTATATTTTTTTGGTGATACCTGCAGTTTTTCGAATTCTTTGGTATATTCTGCAAGCATAACTGTATCGGTAAAAACTTCTGTGCCTTTGTAATGTAAAACCACACAAATATAAACGGTTCCGTCTTTTTCAAAATAAGTGACTAACGTATTTAAAGCGGTGTCGGTATAACCGGTCTTTCCTCCAAGACAGCCGTCATAATGCCAGTCACCCTCTCCAAGCAACGCATGATGGTTTGCAAGTACACGCTCCTCGGCAGTCTTATTCGTTGCCGGAATCGTATAATAACGACTTCCTACAATTTTGCGAAATTCTTCGTTTTTGTAAGCTTCCTGTGCAATCATCGCCAAATCGTGCGCGGTTGTATAATGGTTCTCATCATGAAGTCCGTTCGCATTGACAAAATGTGTATCTTTACATCCGATTTCCTGGGCTTTCTCATTCATCATTTCCACAAAACCTTCTACACTTCCGCCAACCTGCATTGCCACCTGTGTCGAAACTTCATTTCCTGAGACAAGCATAATCGCATACAGACATTGTTCCATGGTGAGTGTCTCACCTTCCTGAATGACCGGAGTCACATAACTGTTTCCAGGAACGGCTTCTTTTAAACCTTCTGCTGTAAAGGTGACCGTATCAGTCAGATTAGAATGTTCCAATGCGACCAGTGCCGTCATAATCTTTGTCGTACTTGCCGGATAACGGCGTTCATCCATCGCTTTATTATAAAGCACTTCCCCGCTTTCAGCTTCCATCACAACAGCTGAATCACACATAATTGCCGGTCCTTGTGGCCAGCCATCAATGTCATTTGTCACCGTCTGGATATCATAGGTTGCATTTTTACAGGCATCTTTTGCCCTTTGAATCAGCCCTGGATTATCGTCCGCCCACACAACAGAAGTGCTAAGCACAACTGCCAAAATGCCAATCGTTACTCGTTTTATTAAGTTTTTTGCTTTCATCATTTTATTCTCCTGCTTCCAGATACAGATTTAAAATCTGCTGTTTTACAGTTTCCCATTCTCTTTGCCTTGCAGTCTTAAGTCCGCCTTCTGTCAGATGTTTCCGAAGTGTCTCATTTTCTGCCAGTTCCATAATCTTTTCCACTGCCTCAGAAATATTTTCAGGCTCATATAACAGACAGTTTTCCCCATCTCTTAAATATTCTTTATTTCCACCATTTGGACGGACAACTGCAAGACCTCCGGTTGCCATCATCTCAAGCGGAGGATAGGAAAAGCTCTCCAATATACTTGATTTTACCAGAATATGGCACTGTTGGTATACTTCTGACACTGTTTGAAATGGAACTTTATGAAGAAAACGGTCCGGCTTGTACCATTCTTTTGGCTCTGAATTGTAGGAAAGATACCAGATTTCAAATTTCTCTCTATCGAGTTTCTCTACAATCTGAAAACTTTCATCTACATTTTTATGCCATGCACCGCAGTCTCCCTCGATTAAAATTCGGATTTTTCCGCTAAAATCACGAGCACATGGAGTAAAAACCCGAGTGTCCAACCCATTTGGTGCATAAGCACATTCCTTTTCAAACCGTTCTTTTAGCCATTCCTTACACCACTTTGATATCGTAACATACTGAATCTGGTTTTTGCAATAGGTGGCGTTTGCCATTGCACGATATGGACTGCCTTTTTCATAAAAATCCGTCTCATAATTCTGCACCAGATAATATTTTTTATCAATATTCGAAAATAATTCCAGCCATTTTACTGTGACCCACATCGTTGCAATCATCTTATCAAAGTGACCGCTGACTGCATCCTCTCTTAATGGGATCACCGGAAAATTCTGATTTTCAAAGACACATGAAGTTTCCGTTGTATTTTCTGAAAGAATCGTGACATCAAATCCGGCCTCCCTTAAGAAAACGGCATGCCACATTGTCACCATGATTCCACCGCTGATATTAAGTGCCGGAAGCAGGATTCCAACGTTTTTGGTCCGTTTGGCTTTGATAAAATCCGCCAGCGTCTTTCCTGTATAGGTTGTAAGATAAGCTTCTTTACAAAACTGATATGCCTGCATCGCAATTTTTCTGCGAAGTCTTGGCTGTTCAATCAAAGCGCACAGCGTTTCTTCCCATTCTTTTAAATCCTTGCATAAAAATCCGGTTTTTTGATTTTCAATCGTATCGGCAAATGCACCCAGATTCGACGCCACCGTTACCACCTGAACAAGGGAAGCTTCCACCCATTTATTTTCTGATTTTGCGCGGTTAAAAATCGTATCTTCGAGTGGAGCTAAATTAATATCTACATCTGAAATCAATTTCGGAAGATTTTTCCAGTCCACAAACGGAAGAATCTTGATTCGGTCTGCAAATTCTTTTAATTCTTCCGGAATTTTCAGCTCTCCCACACTGACAAATTCCAGATTCTTATATTGTCTCATTAACTTTAAGAGAACCGGCAGCAGCATCTCAATGTCTGGATTATGCGTAATGCTTCCACTAAAATAACCTAAACGTACAACTTCTTTATGTTCTGTTTTTTGATTTAATGCTGTTTCGGAAATCTGCATCATTTCCTCAGAAGCCCTGTTTCGATTGATGCAGACCTCTTTTACATGCAGCTTCAATGCTTCTGATAATTCCCCTGTAGTGGTAACAGCCCCCTGACATAAGTCAAGGAGCTGTCCATACGCCCGAACATTCTCATCATAGGCTTCTCTTTCTTTTTTTTCAAGCGCAGTTACATAAGGAATCATATCTGTGTATTTTGTATCAAATACAAGGTCATCAATATCATATAAAACTGTTTTTTGATACTTTTTTGCTAATTTTACAAATTTTTCCGTTGTCTCATTGAGTGGACAGCGAAAAAATACAAACACATTATACCAGCCAATCTGTTTTAAATCCAAATCTGCAAAGTACACCTGGTCTGATGTAATCCCATAAGATAAAAGCTGTTCTCTTTGATGGCTGACACGATATCTTGACGGATGTGGCAGTACTGTTCCACATCCATCAATAAACAGCACATCTTTAAAAACCGGTTCGGACTCTTTTTTTGCTAAAGCTCCGAACCTTTTTTTTAAATATCTGCCACCGCGTTTTCCAAGTCCCAAAATCCCGTCTGCTTCTACCGTCTGAATTACCTTTGACGTGAGATTGTTCCAATTTGGCATCTTATTCCTCCTTATGACTAATCATGCACTCCCAGAATCTGTCTGTTGAAGAATTCCGGAAATCCATTAATGCAGACCATTATAGTTCTGAAGATATAATGGATACAACAGTCTTGCCCATAAAAACAGTGCAACTACAATTGTTCCTATTGAAACCAGATAATAACAAAGCTGTTTTAATTTCTGATTTTTAATAAAATGGTCTGCGAATCTTGAATATCCCATCGTTACAAAATACATCATCGGAACTAACATCGGCATGCTGTAGCGTCCCTGTGGCTGATAATCTGAAGTATAAGAATAATATAAGTTCAAAACATTCGGAATTATCATTCCAAGTAAAAGACACAGATGGAATAATCCCTGCGGACGGATTCCTTTCTGACGGATTAATACCTGTTCTACGGTTTCTTCTTCATTGATTTTCTTCTCAAGCATAACCTGCTCTCGTTTTAAATAGAAAATATCTCTTGCTTTCCAGATTACAAATACCATCCCGACAAGAATCAATGCAAAATATGGATAATACACTTTTTTTCCAAGAAAAATCTGATTGTATCCAAAGATTCCAACTACCCCATAGACTACCATTCCAACCCAGCGGTACTTAAAACCGGGAGCATGATATTTTAACATCGAGATAATGTTTGCCTCCGGATAATCCTTAAATGTCGTTACATTTTTGGGATTAAACTGTGGCTTTGCATATTTGATTGCATACTCATGCATGGTTTTTCTTGCAAGAAAATCTCCATCATAGATGATATAGTTTCTTACAAACCACCATCCGGCAAGCACTGCGACAACTGCCGTGATTAACAGACCTCTTTTGAACATTAATTTAAAATCCGGTTTCTTTTTGCCATAACCAAGGGAGGAAACGACAAAGAATAAAATACTGCACAGTGCATAACCATAAGCATCATAATAGGAAAGCGCACAAAGTGATAATGCAACTCCAAGCAAAATACTGTTCTTCTTTGTCCAGCCCTCATTCATTGCCCTCACCCACATATAAATAATAAAGGATGAAGAAAATAAAGCAAGTCCGTCACAATTGATATAAGTATATAAAATTGCAGCACCGGGAAGCAGGGTACAAAGGAAAAAGAACATCACCCTTTCTCCTTTTTTGAATAATGCTTCTCCGATTTTAAAAATACAATACGCTGACGCTGTTCCGAATAGAACATTAACCATTCTTGCAGAAATCAACAGTGCCCACTCATCTGTCGTGAAAAATGAAGTAATCTTCATAAACAACGCAGAAATCATGTAACTTAAAATCGGATTAAACGCATACGAAATTCCCCAATCTTCATCTCTTATCTCGGGGTCTCCACCGTGCGGCAGTTTTCCATGTTCATAGATATACTGCACGATTCGGGAACGCATCCCTTCATCGGGTGAAAAATTATGCCTCTGACTGCAGGCCCATGCCAGATAAATTCCAAATACCAGAAGCAGGGCAAAAATCATGCAGACTGTCCGTCCAAGTTTCTGTTTATTTTTGAATTTTCTGCTCATCTTCATGAATTCCTCTAAGAATTGCCTCTTTTACTTTTTCTGCTTCTCTTTCCCATGAAGTATTTTTTGCAAATTCCAGACCTTTTTTACGGATTGAAGCTAATTTTTCCGGGTGTTTGAAGTAATCTTCCATTGTATCTGCAATCTGATTCGGGTCATAATCTACTAAGATAGAATTTTCTTCATTGACAAGCCAGGTGCTGTTTTCTCCTTTCGAGCAGACTGCAACAGAGTTACAAGCCATAACTTCAAGTGGCAGCAGGGACAGGTTTGTGTTTGAAATAATCAGACACATATCACATTTTACATAAGAATCTGCAAGTACCTGTGGTGTTACAGTTCCAAGATTCTGATGTGGGAATGGAATTTCATAGTTGCTGACATCCCATCCTGCAAAAATAACCTCTAAGTCCGGCATTTTCTTCCATAATTCATTGATTGCCAGCATACCAAGTTCAAAGTCACGTCTTGGAGTAACCGGTCTTGCATAGAAAAATACTCTCGGTTTGTCATCTGTTTTTTCTTTTGGTTTGTAAATTTTATCATCGTAAGAGAATAAGAAACTATCTGCTGTCATGCCATAATCGTTTCTCATTACATCTTTTAACCAGTCACCGGCAGTAATTCCACGGAATCCCATTTTATAAGTATTTTCTGCAAACTCATATTCTGAACCATGTGCATAGAAATACGGCTCAAAGTCCTGTACAAAATAAAATTTAGAAATGGTATTATTAAATCTTCTGACATAGTAAGCAGTGGTCCATGCAGTTGCAACTGTACCGTGTGCAAATCCCATCTGAGATACATCACAGTAAACTTCTACTCTCTCATCTAACAGTGGGAAATGCTGTTTTAAGAAACTGCGGATAGACTCATTATCTTTAAATGTCGGAGACATATACAGATAAATTTTGCTGTGAAAACCTAATTTTTCCAAATTTGATACAAAACGGAAAATTGTGGTATGTCCGCCTGAACCCGGACTCATTTCCGGAATGACCCAGTTTAATGTGATTTTTCCGGATTTCTTTGCCTCTTCATACGCCTTTTTATCAAATGGAATTTCTTCTGTATTGACTACAAAATTATAAAATCCAAGCAGATTGTTCTTTGGCGGAATCGGTGCAGGTCCATTTTTCATACGTTTTAATGTTGCTTTCACGCCATTATTCTTTAAATATCTCATTCCTCTTTCTACTACATTATCGCTCATTCTTTTTTCCTTTCTCACCTAAGACCAGTTAAGCCTTTCTTTGTCTGTACTGCTGTGAAATATGTTTGTCCAGAAATTTCTGTTTTGCTTCCGAATAAGTATGGTACTTTCCGCCAAGTGTCCCCCCGACAAAACGGTCGAAATTACGAAATGCGGAGTAAATAGCCCATTTGATTTTTGTTTTCTTTCCGATCGGCTGTTGACGGATGTAAGCACAGTCTCCTCTGACCTGACGCACCCAGAGACGTGGGAGCTGTCGAAAATGCTGTGCCATCATATACTGATGAATTTCATAGAGACCTTTATATTCATCATAATATCTTGCAAAGTAAGTACTTAATTTAAAGTTGTGAGAATGATAAACCGGTGCAAACGGGCAGTATACTTTTTTATAACCCAACTCGATCATCTTTCTCGCCCAAATCTGATCCTCTGCAAAATTAACATCATCATAAGGATGCTGTTCAAATACATCTCTTCTGACACAGGAATTATTATCTGAGAAGAAAGCAAGTACATGTCGATATCCTTCTTCTCTTTCATAGCGTTCCTTATCTTCCATATAAAAAATCGTATTATCAGAACCAAATCCCTGAAATAATCCTTCAATATCTCTCTTATCTATAAAATTACAGCCTGGATAAGGATAATGGATTCCAAATCCACCCACCACTTCCGGGTCTTTTTTCATGGCATCAATAAAATTCTGAAGCCATGTCTCTGTTGCAGGAAGTGCATCCTGTGTAATAAATACAATATAAGTTCCTGTTCCCTTAGAAGCCCCGTAATTTCTGGTTTTTCCATGTCCAAATTCTGATGCCGGAATCTGATATAATTTGCACGGATATTTTTTAATTACCTCAAGTGTCTGATCTTTTGAACCGGAATCCACACAGATAACCTCATATTCATAAATGGTTTTCTGGGAAAATATCATATCCAGCACTTTTTCAAATAAAGGACCTGCATTCTTAGTAGGAATTACAATGGATACGTCCATACATCAATTACCCCTTTTCACTATTTTACGTACTTTTTGATACATCTTATAGACTTTTAAATTTTCAAGCTGTCGGATTTTTTCTGCCTGATATTCTACGGTCGCCTGTAAGTCATTTAACTCTTTTCCAAGTTTGGCTATCCTGGCTTCGTGTGCTGCATTTTTTTCAGTCAGCATCTGTCTCTCATCTTTTAACGCTTTCTCATTCTGAATAAATGTCACCATCTGGTCAATGACACCATCATTTCTGCGATAAACCAAATAATCAAATTCGATTTCTTCACATCCATCAAGTGCGATTTCAAGCACCGGTGGTTCTATGAAATAATAATCATCAATAATCACCAGTTTTGCATTATGAGTAAAATTCAAACTGACTTCCTGTTTTTCTTTCTTTCCAACCAGTTTCCTGATTTTTATAATACTTTTAGAATCCACCGGTTTGAACCGAAGTCTGGTATATTGGTTTGCTTTTAATTGAATCGTTCTCTTAATCTCAGAATGAATGGTTTCCTCGTAGCTGATTTCTTCCCATTCTTCACCGGTATCTCCCTCGATACCGATAGAAAAGAACTGTTTCTTATAATCCCATTCACTGACAGGATAAGATTTACAGTGCATTTTCTGGTACAGATGGGACAGGGCATATTTTTCGCCTTTTCCAGCCACATATTCCTGGAAGTTCACTTCCATTTGATAATAAACCGGCACTTCTTCCATATCTACACGGCCAATTGCATAGAGTTCTTCTAACTGACTCTTATCTAAACCGCAGACTGCTTCCTGCAAGAAAATGCTTCTTGCATAGATAAATTCTAATGGAATCTCAAAGAAAAAGACCCATTCATAATCTGCCAGCACACATTTTTTACCAAGCAGAAGATTTGCCGGAATCATATCAACATTGGAAATATCTGCCGAATGTTGCGCTTCTTTAAACTTTGGAAAGCCAAAAATTTCTTCAAATGCCGGACTGCTCTCGAATGTATGCATTCCTTTTGCGGAAAAAATAATCTTTGCAAGAAAACGATAATCCTCTTTCAAGGCTTCATAGTCATTTGCTTCTGAATGGCGGTGGATTCTTTCTTCTAAGCTTTCCCCCTCCACAAATAAAAAACGGACCTGACCATTTTCCTCTTTGCATGGACACATTTCCACACCTGAATTTACAAATAATTCCGAAAGCAGTTCTCGGGATTCGACCATCTTTCTTACATGGGCTTCTCCCTCTTTATGCATCGCTTTTTTTATGACCGATTTTTCTCCACTTTCTTCTACAATCATCGTTGCAATCTGAAATTTTTTCTGACGGTCTTTTGAAAATTTTGAATATAATATCTCAGGCATTGTTTTCCTCCTTTTTCTGAATTTCTACAAAAAAGGAATTGGAAAAATGCGGGAATAATTCAGCACTAATCATGGTATCAAAGGCAAGTCCCTCATCAAAAAGTAACAGACGCTCTGCATCAAAATTTCGGCGGTTATTCCGCAGTTCTCCTTTTTTTGGAAGATAAGAATCTGAATAAATGGTTGTTGCAAATTTATAATCCGGATAAGGATAATAGAACCGATAATTGTGATAGCCATTTGCATCGAGCAGTTTCTCTAATTCTCTTTTGCTGAATGTCTCTACTCCGGATGTATTTTTATAGCCTTCAATTCCTTCAAACATCCGACCGACATGGTCTTCTTTACAGCCTGCAAAGTATTTTAGTCCCAGCTTATTTTCAATTGCCATCAAAATCTTTCCATTCGGCTTTAAATGACGGTTGATTTTATCTAAAAATACCCGATATGGCTCTTCTTCCTGAATATAAGTCTTTGCATACTCAAACACGCCAATCAAGGTAACATAATCAAAGGTTTCTGTCAGATTATCAGATACCGTATTAAAGTTTCCGACTACAATCTCCAGATTTTCTGCCTCTTTATTCTTCCATGCATTAATTGAACTTCTCATCTTAGACAGGTCATTTGCCACAACCCGTCCGGCTTTTTTTGCAAGCACACCAGAGATTGCACCACATCCGGCTCCGATTTCAAGCACGGAATCTTCCTTTGTTATCGGATACCACTCTAAAATATTCTCTCTTTGCTGTGAAAGATGATACATCACAGCCCAGTTTTTTTCTTTTAAGATAATATCCTGATACTCTTCAGGTTCGTGATGTTTCACCAGCTCTAACAGATGCTCTTCAATCACACCGTCACTGTAAAAATCCTGACCTTCATAATAGTCCAGATTTAATGTAACTTTCCCAATCTTTTCGTTCATCCCATATAATCCTTCTATTATTTATTATTTCGTTTGTATTGCCCCGTCATAAGAAACCGTTGAATTCAAATCAAAGAAACCAAGCGTTCCCTCTTTCTTTGAAAAGACTTCAAGATGGCAGGCATTATAAAGTCTGTGATAAATCTCCAAATCATCCCCATTATAACCGGTACAACCAAAAGAAAGAAAATACTGCCCTGGCTGAAGCGTCATAATCTGGTCAAAATTAACGATAACGATCTCCCCTGCCTTACAGTGTGCCGGTGTATAATTTTCCAACATGGTATTGGTACCTGTAATTTCCGTACCTTTTCTGTCTTTAATCGTATAAGCAAAAATTGGATGGTTCACATCTTTTTTAAACTGAATCTTCATCTTAATACGGAACTGTTTATTTTTATCTACGGAAGAACTGATTTCTCCCTTATCATTCACAATTGCAAAATCCACAATCTCTGCATCCAGACTTCCATAAGAATCCAGATTGCTGTTTAAAGTTAATTTACTCTTCCAGCCTTTTGCTTCCTGTTTTTCTTTCGTTTCTGTTTCCTGAGTTTCTACCTCTGTAGTTTCTTCCTGTTCTTCGTCCTTTGCACTGTCATCATATTGATTTGCAAGGATTTTCTTATATACATCCACTGCTTCTGCGGACGTTCCGGTCAGCACATGATGTCCGTGATGAATCAGCATACTTCTTTCACAGTATTTGATAACACTTCCCATATCATGCGTAACAAAAATAATTGTTTTTCCTGCTTCTTTAAATTCATTGAATTTACGGTAACATTTCGACTGGAAGAAAATATCTCCAACGCTCAATGCCTCATCGACAATCAAAATATCCGGCTCTACATTGATAGCAACTGCAAATGCAAGGCGGGCAAACATACCACTCGAATAAGTCTTACATGGCTGATTGATAAAATCGCCAATCTCTGCAAAATTAATAATATCATCAAGTTTTGCTGTCATCTCTTCTCTTGAAAACCCAAGCATGGTACCATTCAGATAAATATTTTCAATTCCCGTATATTCCATATTAAAACCGGCACCCAGTTCAAGAAGCGCACTGATTTTCCCATTGACGGTAACACTTCCGGTTGTCGGACTTAATACACCGGTAATAATCTTTAACAGCGTAGATTTTCCGGAACCGTTTGTTCCGATAATTCCAACACATTCTCCCTTATGCACATCAAGTGAAATTCCCTCTAAGGCAAAATGATCCTGATGATAGCTCTTATGCGTAATAGACAGGGATTCTTTCAGCCTGTCTATCGGTTTATCATATAATTTGTATACTTTACTGACATCTTTAATTGATACTACAATATCGTCCATGTGTCCCTCCTACAATACATCTGAGAAATGTACTCTTAATCTACGGAATACAGTAAATCCAATCACTCCGATAATTAAAGTTACAACCCAGAAGTAAATCGTCATCTTTGGTCTCTCAAAGAACCAGATTCCATCCATGAAACTGTCACGATATCCCTGTACAACATAATACAGCGGATTTAATTTTAAAAGAAATTCAACTTTTGCAGGCATTTTAAAAGTTGACATATCCCACATAATCGGGCATGCCCACATACCAACCTGCATCAGGATATTGATAATCGTTCCAAAATCTCTGAAAAACGGTACGATGGAACAGGTAAAATAGGCAATCGCAGTAATCAGACAGATTGCGCAGATTGTATAGTAGCCAAGCTGAGCCATCTGAACAATCGGTGTCTTTCCCATAATAATATAGACAAAAATCGCAAATGCAATAAAAAACAAATGTACAAATAACGCCGATAAAATTTTTACAAGCGGAAGTACACTGATTTTAAATACAACTTTCTTTACCAGATAACTATATTCCATCAAACAGTTGGTTGCATTGATAATTCCCTCTGAAAAGAAAAACCAGGGAATAATACCTGCAATCAGCCACAGCGCATACGGATATCCGTTTGGCGTATCCATAACGCGAAATCCAAACTGGAAAATAAAAATGTAAATCAAAATTGTAACCATGGGCTGTACAAACGCCCATAAAATTCCAAAATAAGAACCTGCATACTTTGTTTTGAAGTCATTTTTACCCAGTTTCCACACCAGGGTCTTGTTTCTCCACAATTCTCTAAATATGTTCATTCCAATCTCCTCTACTTATGGTAAAGTATACTTAACCTTTACAATATACCATTTTCTCTTATGAATTTCAATCGAAAGGATTAAAAAATGCCTGTACCCAAAAAGATACAGACATCTCTTACTGCTATTTGTCAATTCTATAAATACAATACTCATCAATTTTTGCGATTTTTTCGTATTCTTCTTCCGCATACCAGTCCATGGTATGCTCTTCTGAAAGTACAAGATAATTACAGCCGGAAAGAGCAAGCGCTTCCCGAAAGGTCTCTTTATCCTGTTCTTCATTATTAATCACATCATACACAATCGCAGCTTCCATGGTATCGGTTCTTGAATCCTTGCCAGCATCGCGTCCATAAATCAGGTGAATCGACGGGTCATACTGTCTGACATAAGAAATCAGCTCATCCGGAACAATTGCCCGAATTTCCTCTCCATCGGCATTTTTTTTCATTGCATCACACACACCAAGCACGGTCTGTGGCAGTTTATAATAATTGGTTGATTTATGAAATACATCTTTGTTGTAAACCAGCCGACCACTAAAGGCAAGTCCGGACAGCATCAGCACTGCCAGTACCACTGCAAAAAGTCTGTTCTTTAACTGTGAGATACACGATACAGCAAAATAAGCAATCACAAACGTAATCGGAAGCAGCCAGAACATTCTCCAGTAAACCGTCTTTCCAATTGCATAGTCCATAATAATTTTTGCCGTATACGGAATCCAGTACAAAATCAGTCCACCAATACAGTACCAAAACAGATAACGGTTATATTTCCTTCTCTCTCTTAAAAACAAAAGCAGAACCATACAACCTAAAAAGAGATACAGGTAAAATCCCTTTCCATTATAATGCTTCCAGAAAAATTTAATCAAATCAAATACTTCACTACTCATCCCATTCCCTCAACTCTTAACAGCAGATAAATTCCTGTCAGTATGATACAAGGAATACATCCAGCCAGCAATTTCCATGCTATTCCTATTTTTCTTGTCTGTATGATTCCCGCAAATGCCCCAAGCGCCACCATAATCGGTGCTAAGAAAATTCCCATGGAAGAGGTCAGCGCTGCTGCTCCTGTCGTCAGAAAAATCTGGATAATATCCTGAATTTGATACTCATTTTTATAAGCACAAAGCAGATAGTAAAACAACAATGGAAGAATCACTGCTGCCAGGACTGCTTTTCCCTGCCAGATACGAATCAGTAAAAAAGTAGACATCGTATACACGGAATAATAACCAAATATATTCATCCATGCCAGAAAAAGTAAGAACAATCCTCTCTCTTTTCTTTTATTTTTCCAGAAAAAACTGCCCAGCAGGTCATAAACAAAATAAGCAACCGGAAGAAAAATCAAAAACATTCCCGTATGTCCCAAAACGGTTGAAGGTACTCCATAAAGCCTGCTTAAACCCGCTTCAAAAATTGGAAATGGAGATAATACATAACGGCTTGGAAGGGACTCGTACTCATCTCCTGTATACGCATTGTACTGAAACACCGTATCTGTCTCGAGAGTTGTTGACGCCGTCGCTACATAAAAAGCATCATCATCGTCAATGTGTGTGTAAAAAATCCCTGCATACATCTGAACGACTATTAAGACAACCGCCGGAAGATACCAGAGTCTGCTTCCTTTTTGTTTTTTCGTTTCCTGTTTCTTAAACCGGATTAATTTCATAATAAAATCCCAGTTTTGAACAATCGAACTGACAAACAGCACCACCGAGATTCCCAGTACCAGCCAGTAAAGCGTATGAAATTTCCATCGAAAGAAAACTGCACACAATGCCAATATTTCAAATAAAAAGAAAAATAATATCATTCCACCCATAAGCAGTTCTGTAATTTTTTTCGTCCGCTTTGCCGGTGTATGAAATCCTATGACAATCAAAAACAACCAAAATGCCACTGTGAACAGTATCATTTTTACAATTGATACAACTTCCATTTAATCTTTTACCCATTCTCCTGTTTTATTAAAGTGAAACGTATGCCCCATCAGGTAACGTTCTGTATTCTTTGCCAGTTTTCCATTCGATTCCAGATAGTACCATTTCTTTTTCCAATGTGTCCAACCGGTTTTCATTCTTCCACTTGACTCACTTAAAAAATACTCATCTTTCTCGATTTTAATCCAGCCTTTCTGCATCGCACCGGTTTCTTCATCCAGATAGTACCATCCACCACTTTTCCAAAGCCAGCCTCTTTGCATGACTCCATTGGCATCAAAAAAGTACCATTCCTCTTCGATTTTTGCCCACTGGTCCGTAATCATTGTTCCATCCCATAGAAAATATCGGTAAACGGTTTCCCCATCTTCCGTTTCCTGATTTTCGTCTTTTGACCAGTAGCCATCGAGAGAATCCTGCGTATCATCCGCATACACAGACTGTGCACCGAGCACCATAAAAATCGCACACAGTATCAGCATCCATCGTCTAACTTTCCCCATCCGGTCATATCCTTTCTCATTTATTCCAGCTTTTGTCCTAACGCTTCTCTATGCCTGTTTTTTCTTGATATCATTTATTTTACAGCACAGATACGCCATTGTCATCCAGAAAATATAATGAACACTTGAGTTTGCATATAAGATTCTGGATTCCATAAAATCCGATAGTAAAATCCCACCGCAAAGCCCCATTAAAATAAATGTCGATGTATCCGTTTTTGTGAAAAGTGCTCTTACAAAGCGAATAAATACCATAATTAAAAAGACGGATAAAATTCCAAGTCCTACTACTCCAGATGCCACCAGCGTTGTCACATAGACATTGTGAAGTCCGCCATTATGAAGAGCCTGTGCGGTTCCTTTATCCAAATCCCTCTTTGCATATTCATAGATGCAATTTGCACCTGCACCAAATACAGGAGAATTTTTCCAGACTTTTAATCCGGCTTTCCAGATTTCCACTCGTCCGTTGCTGACACTGTTTGCATCTTCTTCTTCAAAAAATTCTTCGGTTCTTACAATTTCTGTTTTCTCTTCCTGTCCTTTCAAAGAACTTACTGCATCCGGAATCAATACAATCGTATGTTTTACAATCGGAGAGAGTGCCAACACACAGGCAAAAATAACAACTGACTTTAAAAGACTCTTTATGCAGGTTTTCCTATCCTTTGTGAATAGATTCTCTCTTTTGACCCAGACAAATCCAATTACAATCAGAATAAAAAAGACAAATGCTCCATAAGCACTTCTTGACTGTGTTAAAATCAGATACAGATATTGAATTACAATATTTGCAATCAGAAGTTTTTTCTTTTGTACTGACTTGTTTATCAGATAAAGAGAAAATGCCATGGAAATCACCGCCATCATTCCACCGGTGTTCGGGTTGAATAAGCCCCAGAGACGATTTTCAAACATTCCAAGATACTGATATCCATTCGGAAGTTCATAGCACACTTGAACGGAAAGCAAAAATGTAATTAATGCAATTGAGGCATAAATAAGCGGCATAATCACATTCATCCAGGAAAAGATTTTTATTTTCTTTTCCACTTCCTCTTCCTCTTTCTGCCAGTACATATTAAAAACTAAAAGCAGTGAAGTGGTCATATAACCAAATGTAAAAATATTGCTGCTTAATTTGGTTCTCCAGTTTACAAGTATCGTGATTCCATTTGCAACACAAAACAAAAACAAGACCAGTGCAAATTTATTTTCCAGATAAGCTCTGTAGTTTTTTATCAAAAAGATGGCAAGCAAAACCGCTCCCCATACCAGACCTGCTTTTCTGAAAACTCCAAGATGAATCTTCAAAAATGCCGGTGCTCCAAGATAAGCAATTAACAGCATATACATGGCAAACCAGAACGGATCGCTTATCATCTTTCGTATATCGAGTTTCATATTATAATTTATCCTTTCTTATACACGCTCGTTTACAAAAACTTTGAGCCTGCCTTATTTTTCAAAAGAAGATTTTTCCGGAAAATAAGACTGTAATAATTTTTTCAGCCATTCTTTTTCTTTTTCAAAATCAAGTTCCGGTTTATCATCACTTAAACATAACATTTTATATTGTTTTGTCTTCAATGCCTGTTCAATGAGTTCATCGTCTTTTCCAATCGAATAAAATTTTCCAATATAAGGATTTCCAGGCTCGAACTGTCCTTTGGCAAACTGCCAGTAACGGCACAGCCACTGGTTGACATCCATATTATTTCTCAATTTATGTTTACAGGTTTCCTCTAATACTTCCGGTTCTTTCTCCCAGACTTCCTCAAACGTACTCTTTAAATATGCAAGCGGAATATGAGGATTGACAAATCCAGGAAACTGTTTGACCCCTAACATATAGATATTTTTTAATAGTAATCGTTTATAATTTAAGGAAAACCATTTCTTGCGGTATTTTTTCAAAGTATCTTTTTTCAGAAAGTGGTCGTTTAATAATTCCAAATCGTTTGCAACAATGTGGTCAATTCCACCTTTTTTAAAGACATGTACTCTCTCAAGCGGACAGTCGCACGGTAAACCGTTTTTAAAGAAATGTTCCGGTCTCATCGATGCAACAAAAAAAGTATCATCATTCGCATAGATAAAATGCTCTGCTAAATCTGGAATCCTATGTAAATTCAGTTCAATCACATGGGAATTATAGGTAGGAAGATATTCTTTCGGAATATAATCGGTATGTTTTACGATATTTAATTTCGGATGATTGACTTTCATCCATTTTGGTACATGTCCCCAGGTAATAAAATGAATCTTGCGAATCCACGGAAGATTTTTTTCAATTCCACGAAACAGATATTCCAGATTATCCCATTCACGGAAACGATTTGCACGTCCGTCTCCCTCTTCCTCTTTTAAGCAGGCTCTTTTTTCGGCAAGCCACTTCGGGTCGTTGCCATCGACCCATGGGATTACTAAATCAATTTCCATGTTTCATCCCTCTCTTTTCCAGTATTTTTTGAATTGTGTCAAGCATCTTTTCAAGACTTACTTCACTTTGTAATAACACTTCGGTTTCCGAGCATTTTTCGGAATGGAGTTCTTTTAATACAGCCTCCGCCCATTGTTTCTCTCCTTCCTCTAAAGAAAGAAAATGCATCTCTTTTGTCAGTCCCATTTCTTTTGGAACGGCTTCTTTGCTTCCAAAAGTCGGAAGTCCTGCTGCCTGTGCTTCAATCAGTGAAATCGGATACCCCTCAAACAGCGACGGAAATACAAATACATTCATCACCTGAAATACATCGGGCACATCTCTTCTGACCCCAAGAAAACGAACAGAGTCGCGGATTCCAAGTGCTTCTGCCTCTTCTTCTAACTGTTTTTTCTGAGCTTCATCTCCGCCTCCACATAAAAGCAGAACGACAGACGATTCTTTTTTCTGAATTTCCTTAAAAATGCGAAATAAAAAGCTGTGATTTTTCTCTTTGGAAAGACGTCCTACATGACCTACAACCGGTTCGTCTCCAAGTCCCAGTTCTTTACGCATCTTCTCTTCTCGTTCTTTTGTGTAAGTATATTTTCGGATATCGACTCCGTTTATAATAATCTGTGCTTCTTTCGCTTTCTCCCCAAACATCCAGACACCCGCTTCTTTCGAGCAGGCTAAGAGCTGATTGGCATAATTTGCCACCTGACGTCTGTTTTTCTTATGCATAAACAGCGTAAATTTTGTTCCTCTGTTTTCAGAGGAATGAGAATGGACGATCCGAAGCGGTACCTGATTTTTCTTTGCCGATTTTAAGGCTTCAATATTACTAATCGTTGTTTTGTTGGTCCAGAATACATCATACTGTGTCTGTTTAAAAATGGTATCCAGCTCTTTTCTTGACTGAAGAACACTTTTAGAACGTGGAGTCACATGATAAACCTTAGATCCGCCTGCTTTTAATTCGTCTTCAAACACAATCTCATCGTCATAAGCGATAAAATCCATGCGATAGTTCTCACGTTCGAGTCCACGGTACACAGACATGATAAAAGCTTCCATTCCACCAAGCTGTCTTGACATTCCTTCAATTAAAATATTCATACTTAAAGACTCTCCTGCAATTTTTTAATCTCTTCATAATTTCGTTTGCAGTTATCGGTATCCCAAATCGTAAAAAATTCTTTCTCTCGATTTAGATAAACTTCCGGATTTTTTAAATTTTCGTCAATCGCACGTTTTAATGCTGTTTTTAACTCTTCAAATGTTTCACATACCGGTCCAAAACCATCTTCCTTAAAAGAAAAATACCCTTCTTCATACTGTGCTTTTCTGAATTTTTCATTATCAAACTGATAATAAATCATCGGTTTTCTCATATATGCAAAGTCATTAAAGATACTTGAATAATCCGTAATCAAAAATGCGGATTCTTTTAATAACTGCTGAACGTCGTAGTGTTCCCAATCTGCAATCTTTACGTGCTTGCTCTCTGTCTTAAAAAACGAGATAAATTTCTGCATATTTCTGTGTGGATAAAAGACCAGTTCCATTCCAGCATTTGCAAGCCATTCTTCAATTTCACTGCTTTTTAAGACTTCCATCCAGCGTTTACAGTATTCCGTTGCCTCAAAACTGCTCATATCGTCTAAGGTTGCCGAAACGGAACTTGGAACAGAAATCCATTTTCTCCAGGTCGGCATGACCAGAATCTGATTTTTCTTTACTTTTGCATCATGCAGCCCATCGAGTCTTGCTATTCCGACGCATTTGACCCATCCATCTGGATAACCAAATTTTTCACAGATAAACTGATGCTCTCTTGGCGCAGTTGTGATAAACATCCGCATCTTCGTATTTTCATAATGTAAAAACGGCAGATCATTTTCAATGACACCATGCTGTAAAAACACTCTGGTATTTTTTAAAATTCCATAGACCTCTAATAAATAGCAGACTGCCGCATTTGGCTTTCCGCCTTTTTGGGAACTGATATTAATCGAAGCTGCCAGATAATATGCCCAATGTTTGATTGAGCCGTACTGAATCACTTCTCCCAAATTTTTAATTTTTTCATAATCTACGGATTCTTTGTTAATCGCATAAACCACATCCTGCTCGGGATGCGCTTTTCTGATATATTTGTAAAGCCAATAACCATTGTCTCTGGCCTCATTATATTCTTCGCAAACCAGCCACATCTGTTTTCTCTTTTTTTTCAGACAGGCAGCATAGGGAATCGAAACCAGCATCTTAAGTCCTGAGACAAGGTCTGCCGGTTTGACAAATTCCAGTTTTTCTAAAAATCTACTCATAAGCCACTCTCTATTTTCTAAGAAATTTTTTATAAAACAGTTCTCTTAAGCGGTTCGGAATCAGACAAATCATCATCTGACCTCCTGCACAGACCACAAAATCCAAAAAACTGCTCAGGCCGCTTTTCCATAAAAAAAGCCGGAAATGTAACATTGATTTTACATATTTCCAGCCACCTCTTCGTTTGTACATTCCTGTTCCAGCACGCATGTAAAGAAGGGTATCCGGAAGATTTCTCGCCTCAACTCCCAAAAGCAACATTCTCGCCCAGAGATAATAATCCTCAAACAGATAAAAATGCTGGTATCCTCCTGCTTTTTCCACTGCTTCTTTACGATACATCACACATGGATGATTAAACGGATTTCTTCTTCCCGCAAATTTCAGGATTTCTTCCTTCGATAAAGGAAGGGTTCTTTTTGCTTTACAATGCAAAATGTCTTTCTCAAATTCTACTACGGTACCACTTACAATGTCAATTCCTTCTTCTAAAACACGAAGCTGTTTTTCACAGCGGTCTTTGCATGCAATATCATCGGAATCCATTCTTGCAACCGCTTCATTTTTACAGCACTTTAAGCCCTCATTTAAGGCTCGTCCCAATCCCACATTTTCTTTTAATCGTAAAAGATGAAAGACCTCTTTATGAGCTTTTTGATTTTCTTCTAATACTGCATCCAGCTCTTTTGTCAGAGTTCCATCACATACCACCCAAAAATCATTCGTTTTAACCGTCTGATTCCAGATACTTTCAATGCTTTCTCTTAAGTATTCCGGATTTTCTTTTGCATACACAGACATTAAAACACTATATTCTGCCATTTCCCAATTCTCCGTTTTTCTTTCTAATCCATTTCTTAATACAGATGTAATTTTTCTTTTAATGCAAACAAAAAGAGTAAGAACCCTCCCTGCTGTTTCTGAATTAAACGATTACAAAACCTCTGCTGTCTGTTTCCAAGCTGACAGACTCCGCTTGCTTTTTGAACCGTCTGATTCTTTAAATAACCAAGTATTTTCTGTTTTCTTTCTGATTTGGAAAGCCGTTCATCCTGATAAATATCAAATAAACTATAAATGACCGCCCGCATGGTCTTATCAGCAAACTCGCGCATCACCTGTGTTCCTTCCAGACAGGCTTCGCTAAATGCGAATACTTCTCTCATTAAATGAATTCGTATCTCAATCTCATCTTCTCGATAAGAAGAAGTAATCGACTCCCCACGGCAGTCATATTCATAATATGCTTTCGGAACAAAGGCAATCGTTTCAATCTTTCTTAAATAGGCAAGATTAAATAACAAATCCTCACCATAAGTATACTCGGTTGAAAAAAATTCTTTAATTTTTTCTTTTTTATATAGTTTATTACAGCAGGACTGAAGCAGACAATTCAAAATCAGATGTTCGATTTCCGATTCCATCTTTGCAACTGTCGTCACACATTCTTTTTGAGGGATGCGAATCACATCCCCCCTTGTCCCGCCATGAATTTCACGAAATCCACAGATTGCTTCATCTGCCTCATTTTTTTGTACTGCCTCATAAAGTTTCTGCGTCATTTCTTTGTCAATGGTATCATCGGAATCAACAAACTGTAAGTACTCTCCTCTTGCCTCTTTGATTCCACAATTTCTCGCACTGCTGACACCACCGTTTTCTTTTTGAATGATGCGGATTCTCTTATCCTGTTTTGCATATTCCTCACAGACCGCCACACTGTTATCGGTTGAACCATCATCAACTAAAATCAATTCCAAATCCGTGTACGTCTGATTTAAAATACTTGCAATACAGCTTCCTACTTTATTTTCACGGTTATACACCGGAACAATAATACTAATCATTTTTCTTCTCTTTCTCAGACTGATGGCTTAAGGCAATTGTTTCTTCCCCTTCCATGCCTTCGGTGCTTTCTTTCATAAACATAATTTTAAAGGTAGATAAAATCAATTTCAAATCATTGATAAACGAATAACTTTCAATGTACATCATATCTAATTTTAGTTTGTCATAGGCTGTGGTATTATACTTTCCGTAAATCTGGGCATAACCGGTCAGTCCTGCCTTCACTTTTAAACGGAACGCAAATTCCGGAATTTCTTTTTCGTATTCTTTTGCAATTTCCGGACGCTCCGGTCTTGGTCCAACCAGACTCATATCACCTTTGATGATATTTAAAAGCTGTGGAAGTTCGTCTAATCGTGTTGCTCGAATCACTTTTCCAACCGGTGTAATTCTGCTGTCTCCTGCTTTTGCAAGGCGCGCCACACCATCTTTTTCTGCATCTACTATCATACTTCTGAATTTATAGACATAAAATTCTTTTCCATCAATGGTTAAACGTTTCTGTTTAAACAAAACCGGTCCTTTGTCATAAGTCTTGATTGCAATTGCAGTCACTAGCATAAATGGAGATGCCACAATAAACATCAAAACAGAAACCACCAAATCCAGAGTCCTCTTTGCAAAACGCTGACCGATATTTAATCCATAATTACGACACAGTAAAAGCGGAGTGTCAAATAAATGAAGCGTTTCTCCATTTCTTACAATGATATCTGAAACTTTCGGAGTCAGATACACACGAATTGAATGTGCATAACAAAACTTTAAAATCTGGTTTCTGTCAGAAGAATGAATATCTCCTAGGAGTACACCACCATTTTCATATTCCAGAATTTTTTTCTGAATGGTTTCAAAATCTTCATCCACAGAAATCCGCTCTTTAATACGGAATTTATCTTTTCTTGTTGCAATTTTTCCACCCAGTTTTTCCACCGGATACTCTCCATAAATCAGCAGAATATCACGTGGCGGGAAAATATAACTGAACAGCTTATCAAAAAAATACGAACAAATTCCAATTACAATCAAATCTGCCAGCGTCATTGCAAGCAAGGGACGCACATCCGGCAGACGACGGTATAACAGCACAATCTGAAGATACATAATTACATTGGCACAAAGTCCGGACAATGCCTGAGAATAAATCAGATTGCCTCTTTTGATATAACCAATTTTAAATCCACCATAAATATATAAAAACAACAGCATAAATGCCGCATACACCAATACAATGAAAATATTTCCTTTTGCATAGAACGGCTCAATCCAAAGCCCCCTGCTGTAATATTTATTCCAGACATAATAAAAAATAAAAGATTCCAGTACCAGAATAATCATTACGGCTATGCTTCTGACTAAACGCCGAAATTGTTCTCTCTTTACACCTTTCATCCATCCAACCTCTTAATATTCTTAGTCTCTTAACATTCATCTTAACATTTTGTTCAAGAAGATTCAACATTTACTTCATTTATCTGTTTTTTATTGTACCTAAAATCTCCTTTAATTCCTTACGGAATACAAATAAAGTCAACAATCCTCCCACAAAAACAGTTAACACATTGATGATGGCATTTGCATGCAGATAAATATAACTTACTCCAATGTAAACAATTGCCCATGCAACAATGAATTTCAAATCGATTGAAACCTGAATTTCTTTTTTCAGCAGATAAGCACGAATCGTATTATTTACCATAAAACCTAAAAACAGGGCAATACTTGCTCCCTGTACCCCAACAATCGGTAATAGCAGATGCACGCTGACTACATTTACCACACTTCCTGCCACTGTGGTATAAAACAATACATTATTTTTCTTAATTGCAGTAAAGATATTTCCAAAGAAACTGCTGATGCAGGAAACAATGGTTGCAAGCAGATAATACGGTACCAACTGTTTTGCGTCCGCATACGATTCATTAATCATAATCGGGAAGATAACTGAAATTGCAGGAATCAGCATTAAAAGCCCCATACATAAAAACTTGATATAAGAGTTTAAAGCAGTGGTATAAAATTCTCCCTGATTCGTCTGCTTCTGTGCTTCTCTTGAATAAGACATTTCCTGCCATGCCATATTAAAGCAGGTCGTAAACAACGTAATAAACGAAGAAAATCTTCCGGCAATCGAATACAGACCATTTTCACTGACTGATAAAACATTTGAAATTGCGACACGGTTATAGGAAGTTAAAAACCAATATGCCACAGAATTCATGCAAAGCGGAAGTGAGAAAATCAGCATCCTTTTGAATAAATCTTTATCAAAGGCTGACACAGAAATCAGCTTTGGCAGCTTGATTCCCCATCCAAGCACTACGATATTGACCAGATATCCGATACAGGCAGAGATAAACAGTGCACTGTAATCCATGCGGAAATATACAATAAATAAAATGTTACATGCTACAGTTACAAAAGAGCTGACCAGACCAGATGTGGTATATAACGCATTTTTTCCATAGGTTCTTGCAAGATATCCAACTAAAGTCTGAATGTTCATCATAATACCATACAGATAGATAAGTGGAAGATACTTGATATCAAAGATACATCCTGCTCCAAATAACACGATGGTATAAAGTACCGTAGAACCGGTGAAAATCGCAATTCCACTGGTAATCGGCTTTTTCCGCTCTTCTCCTTCATATTCAAAGGCAAAACGCATGATTCCGCTCCAGATATCCAGAAACAGAATCGAACACAAGAAGTTAATGTAAGCAGTTGCAAGGTCATACGTTCCAAGATCTGCTTTGTCGATATATTTGGTATAAATCGGAAGCAGGAAGAACGTAATCAATTTATGTAATACTGTACCTATAAAATAGATACCTGAAGTTTTTACAAATTTCCAAAGATTCTTCACAGTAATTCTCCTTATTTGGTTTTCCACCATGCTTTAAAATCATGATGGGTGACACGTTGTTCTACCGGTGGCAGGGTCATATAATCGCCATATTCAATTGTAAGATAGGTATCATATCCTTTTGGTGCACGAAAATGTTCGCCCTCAAATTCCAATTCAACTGCTTCTGAAAAAATTTCGGCCGGCATCATATCTTTTTCTTTATAACCGCCCACCAGACAGCCCACATACTTTGCACCCTCTACCGGATATCTCTGGCTTAAACGATCTACCATACGGATAAAATTCTTTCCGCCAATCAGTCTTCTGACAGCCCAGAATACAAACCGTTTTGTATTTCCTGTAGTATGGTTTCCTTTTACACCTTTAAAACTCTGAAATCCTCTGTAACGCTGTTTTTCCAGATACAAACATTTTCTGACATGTTTGATATAATCCTCTTTATTCTCCCCAGGGAGTCCATCATAAGGAAAAATATCTACATAAATTCCCATTGGACAATTGACTTCGATATTTTCTTTTAAAATTGTACGAGTATCAACTGCTTTTCCAAAGGCATAAATATATCCCTTTGTATTTTTATGATTGACTACTTTATAGCAGGAGTCTTCATGATTCATAATCTGCTCCAATTTTTCATAGTCTTTTCTTGGCATCCATATATCAAGGTCATCATCCCACGGAATATATCCTTTATGCCGGACTGCCCCAAGCAGAGTTCCATCAGACATAAAGTATTTCAGATGATGTGCCTTACACAGTTCATCTACTTTTCTTAAGATTCCAAGCTGTATCTCTTTTAATTCGGCAATCTCTGTAATTTCCTGCATCTTAAACCTCCATTTTTTATTTTTTAACCACTCTCGAAGTATCTTACTATATTTCCTGTATAAAAGCAAATGCCAGAATCTGTCTCTCTTTCGTTTTTCTCTCTTTGTATTCTATATAACTATTGAATTTTCGACAAAAAATAGCTTATAATAGCAGGATAAGACGCAAAAACAATGCATACAAATAGAATAGAAAGGGATATTATCTATGCACAAAAAGAAACCTTATTTTGCCAGATTCCTGGCACTGCTGCTTAGCACAACAACTGTATTTGGTTCTGTTCCGGTTTCTGCATCCTCTGTGGCTGGCAGTTCTGTCTTAGAATCTGCCGATTCCTCCGGTGACACCCAAAATCCAGATGGTTCGGACTCTTCCGGTGATACTCAGAATCCAGATGGTTCGGATTCTTCCGGTGATACTCGAAATCCGGACGGTTCAGATTCTTCCGGTGATACCCAAAATCCAGATAGTTCGGATTCTTCCAGTAACACCCAAAATCCGGACAGTTCGGATTCTTCCGGTGACGCCCAAAATCCAGATAATTCAGATTCTTCCGGTGATACCCAGAATCCAGATTCATCCGATAAAGACGACAACGAAGAAGAACCGGAAGTTTCTTATTCAAAAATTCATTTTATTACGCTTCCGTATAACAGTGATGCCATCCTGCTTGAGAGCAATGGACACTTTGGAATGATTGACTCCGGAGAAGACAGTGATTATCCGGATGGCAGTGACCCACGCTATCCATTGAGAAACAATGTCTATACCGGAGAGGGCTTTGAACAGCAGGTAATTGATTACATGCACAGTGTTGGTGTCACACAGGATAACTTTGATTTTTATCTTGGAACACATCCTCATAGTGACCACATCGGTTCTGCGGATGAAGTCATTCGGGAATTTCATCCGCAAAGAGTTTATCTGATGGAATACAAAGATGAATACATCACTTCACCCGGACTGTTATTTGACAATCTTTATGTTTATGATAAAGCAATCGAAGCTGCGAAAGAAGTCGGAAGTACTTTGATTCAGAACTTCGATGTCAATGCACCGGTGATTCCGAATCAGGCTGCTGAAGCTTCCACTCAGCCAGCAGAACAAAGTATTTCTGCCGGTACGGATACCCGTTCTTATTCTTATATTACAGAACAGGAAATTGAAGAAAAATATGGAGATTCTCCAATTCCAGAAGATGACCCTGCAATGGAAGAGGCATTCCCCGAAGAAGGAATTGCTGTACTGAATTCTTCTGACCCAAACTCACTAGTCTACAGCACACCTGCAAGCACAACCGGAAATCCAAACTTCGATCTTGGGGACTTGCATCTTCAGATAATGAACTACAGTGATGATTACAAGACAACCGGAAAACTCGATGCCAACTATTTTTCTCTTGGCGTAAAAGTTACTTCCGACAGCGGATATACTGCCTTTCTTAGCGGCGATATCGGTTTTGCAGACGGAGATGAAGCACGTCTTTCCAAAGTTTTAGGACATATTGATGTTTTAAAACTGGGTCATCACGGAATTGCAAATTCAAACTCTCTGGAGTATTTAAATGCCTTAAGTCCAACAATTGCCATTCAGTCAGGACTCTACAAGGTTCTTCCAGAAGACAGAATTGAACTCTTAAATAAACTTGGAGCAAGACTTTACTCTCTTCCTGAATATACTTCCTACACTCCTGCCATCACATTGGATATGGATACGCTGGACTTAAATGTCTCTTCTTCTGATTATTTCTTTTACAGTAAAGACGAGACGCCTTATCTTTCCAGTTATTTAAATGGACGTGAAAAAGCCTACACCGGTTTTGTGGACTATGATGGAGAAACCTATCATTTTTCTAATTCCATTACCTCAGATGAAAAGAAATGGATTCGCACAAATGCAACTTGGTATTATGCTGATGCAAAAGGTGCACTCGTTCATGGCTGGTTAAAAAACGGAAACTATTACTATTATTTAAAGGATGACGGCAGTATTTCAACCGGACTTTGCACCATTGATGATGATACTTACTTTTTCGACGACAGCGGTCAGATGCTTTCGGCTGGGTGGAAATGGATCAATAAAAAATGCTATTATTTCCAGAAAGACGGCACCATGGCAAAAAATTCCTGGATTGGAACATCTTATGTTGATGAAAACGGAGTCTGGGATACTTCTAAAACCACAACCTCCAAAACCGGATGGAAACAGGATAAAAATGGCTGGTGGTATGTTCACGCAGACGGAAGCTACACAAAAAATGGATGGGAAACCATTGATGGAGAAAAATACTATTTTGATTCCACCGGATATCGTCATATTGGATGGCTGTATCTTAATCAAACTTATTATTATTTCGACCTCTCAACCGGAATCTTAAAGACCGGATGGGTAAAAAGTGGAAAATACTGGTATTACATGAATGAAAAAGGAATCATGCAGACCGGATGGCGTGAAATCGATGATAAATGGTATTACTTAAATTCATCCGGTATGATGCAGACCGGATGGCTTTACCACAAGCAGAAATGGTATTACCTAAATATTTCCGGTTTCATGCAGACCGGATGGGTAAAAGTTGGAAATAACTGGTATTATCTGGACAGCGACGGTATCATGCAGACCGGATGGACTTATCTGTACACCCAGACTTATTATTTAAATAAGAGCGGTATCATGCAGACCGGATGGCAGACACTTAACAACAAAACTTATTACTTTGACCCGACAAGCGGTGCTATGAAAACCAAATGGCTCAAAATCGGTACAAACCAGTGGTATTACTTAAATGAGAACGGAACCTTAAAAACCGGATGGCAGACACTCAATAACAAAACTTATTATTTTGAAACTAATGGACTGATGCAGACCGGATGGAAACGACTCGATTCTAAATGGTATTACTTTGGCAATGCAAATGACGGAGCTATGAAAACCTACTGGCAGAAAGTCAATAATGCCTACTACTTCCTTGGTTCAGACGGTATCATGCGAACCGGATGGCAGAGCATCTGGGGCAAATGGTATTACTTAAATTCCTCTGGAGCAATGCTGACCGGATGGCAGAAAATTGACAATAACTGGTATCTTCTCCAGTCAAATGGTGCACGCATAGAAGGCTGGTATACAAACGGCAAGAATCGTTATTACCTTATGCCTTTAACCGGAGTGATGCAGAAATACTGGTTCTCTGTTGACGGCAAATGGTATTATGCAAATTATAGTGGAGTGTTACAGACCGGATGGGTTACCTCAAACGGCAAAACCTATTATCTGGACGAATCCGGAGTGATGCAGACCGGACTGAAATTAATCGACAAAAAATGGTATGTTTTCTCTGCTTCCGGAGAACTGATAGGTTCTAATTAAATCTAAATACAGCAAAAAAACAGACAGGATTTTGACATCATCCTGTCTGTTTTTTTTAAATTGCTTTTAACTTGTTAATTAATCCCAGTAAATCATTACCGTAATTCTTGCTTGCAGCCCAGCCGCCCCCATTTGGGTTTTCCTGAATTCCAAGCCATTCCACGTAAGGTGCACTTCCTCTTGTCACATAAGAGAAACGAACATCTACACAGGTATTTTTTAACGCCTCTTTATTGGCATAAGCTTTTAAATGCTGTACCTGAGCACGGATTCCGGTTCTTACATCCTTAAAAGAATTTCCTGCAACTCCGTTTCCGGTTGCTCCAAGTCCTGCGAAATTAAACTGGCTGATTTTTACATCTCCGCCAAATTTCAGATATCCGGTTTCTAACATTGCCTGAATAAATACTACATCGGCTTTCATGTTTTCTGCATCGGCTTCTTCTTTTATTATTTTACAAAATGTTTCAATATCCGCTGCACCACCCTTGGTCAGCGCTGCAGACGGATAGGCAATCGAAGAGTATGTATTATAATATTTTACCATCTGAGAAACAGTCACACTGCTTGTTCCCGTAATCTGATATAACCCTTCATTTTTTGTTTCTTCTTTTAGAGCTCCACTGCTGTTAAATTCATACTTTGTTCCGCCAATTGTAACGGTTCCGGTTGCCATTGCTCCTTCTGAGTCAAAATAATAGGTCTTTCCATTAATGGTCTGCCAGCCGGTTTTCATTGCTCCATCTGAAGCCCCGCCAAAGTAGTACCAGACTCCTTTTATCTTCTGCCAGCCGGTCTGCATCACTCCATTTTCATCCAGATAGTACCATTTTCCCCAGATTTTCTGCCAACCGGTTCTTCTGACACCATTTGCTCCAAAGAAATAGTAGTTTCCGTCGATTTTTCTCCAGTAAGTTTGCATCACCCCGCTGTCCACGATGTAATAGTACTCATGGTCAACTATCTGCCAGCCCACCTGCATTGCACCATTTTTCTCATTTCCAAAATAATACCATGCTCCATCGATTTTCTGCCAGCCGGTCTGCATCACTCCATCACTGTCAAAATGATAATATTTGCCCCAGATCTTCTGCCAGCCGGTTCTTACGGAACCATTTGCTCCAAGGAAATAATACTTTCCATTTTCCAGATACCAGTAAGTTTGCATCACTCCGTTTGCATTTAAGTAATACCACTTTCCATTAATCTTCTGCCAGCCTGTTTTCATTGCTCCATCCGAAGACCCTCCAAGATAGTACCAGACTCCTTTTATCTTCTGCCAACCGGTCTGCATCACTCCATCACTGTCAAAATAATACCATTTTCCCCAGATATTCTGCCAGCCGGTTCTTACAGAACCATTTGCTCCAAGGAAATAATACTTTCCATTTTCCAGATACCAGTAAGTTTGCATCACTCCGTTTGCCTTCAGATAATACCACTTTCCATCAACCTTCTGCCAGCCGGTCTGTTTTGCATTTGACTTATAGTAATACCAGTTTCTATTTTCTTTGACCCAGCCATTCTTGTCTGAGTCGCCGGAATTACTATTACTGTTATTATTAGAAGAATTCGAAAGTGTCACACCAAAATACTGTGCAATTCCTTCTGCATCGGCTCTTCCAATTTTCTGTAAATCTGCTTCACTGTCTAAGAATTTTGCATCCACTGTACTGCTGATAAATGCATGCTCCACAATAATAGATGGAATACCTGCCTGCAGTCCCTGACGAACAATCGCATAATAGTCTGCGGTACTTCCATCCGGATATTTTGTACCGCTTGCACTGTCACGATAAACCAGTCCACGATTGTATAAGCCTAAACTTACCAGTTTTTTCAAAATATCCTGTGCCAGTTGTCCGGCATTTTCCGCAACTTTAGAGTTATAGCGTCCTGTTCTTGGTACGAGGATTTCTGCTCCATTTGCGGTTTTTGAATCTGCGGAATTTAAATGCAGGCTTACTAAAATATCTGCATTCTTAGAAGCTGCATAATTTACACGTTCACTTAGTCCAACATAGCTATCATGCGTTCTGGTCATATAGACAACGAACTGTGATGATTTCTCTAACTCCTGTTTTACATAGTTTGCAATTTTTAATGTCAACTTTGATTCAGATTCGGAAGAAATTCCATTTTGATTTTCAGCGCCAGAATCTGTTCCACCATGTCCTGGGTCTAACACAATCACATACTTCTGTACTGCTCTTCCCACAGACTCCATGGAAAATGTGCTGATTTGGGCAGCTACGTCTGCATCCGGAACGAGTTCTATTGATTTTTCAATTGAATCTGCAATTTCCTCTCCCGTAATTCCGTCTCCCTTTGTGGAAATGACAGAATCTTCTACCAGATTAGCAGTCTCTTCATCTAAAGACTCTTCTGTATCCTGCAATACTTCCGAAGCAGTTTCTTCTGAAACTTCTGTCTGCGTCATACCCTCAGAATCTTGAAGTGACACAGTATACTCAATCCCTGTAATTCTCACCACAGCACTTTCCCATACACGTTCCACTCCATCCTGTGCAATCGGAAGCAAAAAAACAGCAAAGTTCTCTGCTACAGTATCTGACTCTGCTGTTTTCACCTCGCCTCCATCTCGGTATGTAAGTACTGCACTCTCAATCACTGTTGTTTCGTCTCCAAAGCTCATAATAACAGACTGATTGATTCCATCATCCTGAGTAACCACATAGTTAAACGCCACTTCTGAAACAGCATCCCGGGAATTTATTTCTTCTGAATCCATTTCTTCCGAATTTGTTCCTTCTAAGTCAGAAGTTTTCGAATTCTGCTTCTCAATATCCTGTTCGTTTGTACTCTGTGCCTCCGGACTTTGTTCATCCGAAACCTGTTCCTGTGAAATTTCATTTGTGCTTTTTTCTGTACTTTGCACCACTTCCTGTGTCTGCACAGTTTCCGGCACAGACTCTTCTGTCCCTGGCTCTGCTCCGAATACCGGAGTTGCTACAGATAATAACATGATCAGTGTCAACAAGTAAGCAATCCATTTTTTTGTTGCCTTTTTCATTTCCTACCCTTCCCTTTTTGCTTTGCGTCAACTTTTTCCAAATTTATTACATATATGTTAACCAAGTATTTCCTATTATATAATACTTATTTTTAAATTGCAATGTATATCAAATTAATATTTGCGTTTTTTTTTAACTATGTTAAAATGTTACCGTAGTTATTTGATTTAGAACAAAATTTTTAGGAGTCGTTATGATTGATTTTAATATTGCCCCTCATACGGGAAATGAAGTAAAATACATACAAGAAGCCATCGCAAGCGGAAAAATCTGCGGAGATGGAACATTTACCAAAAAATGCAGTCAGTGGATGAAAGAACATTTTTATACCAATCAGGCATTTCTCACCACTTCCTGCACTCATGCACTTGAAATGGCAGCTGTCTTAAGCGGTGTAAAACCGGGGGATGAAGTCATCCTTCCCTCCTACACCTTTGTTTCCACAGCAGATGCTTTTGTTCAAAGAGGTGCATCCCTTGTCTTTGTCGATATTCGTCCTGATACCATGAATCTTGATGAAACATTGATCGAGGACGCCATCACTGAAAAAACAAAAGTGATTGTTCCGGTTCATTATGCCGGAGTTGCCTGCGATATGGACACAATCATGAATATTGCAAAGCGTCATCACTTAAAAGTTGTCGAGGATGCCGCACAGGGATTCGCTTCTTATTATAAGGGAAAAAGTCTTGGAACAATTGGAGATTTTGGCTGTCTTAGTTTTCATGAAACCAAAAATTTAAGTATGGGAGAAGGCGGTGCATTATTCTTTCAGAATAATGCTTATCAGGAAAAAGCAGAGATTCTGCGTGAGAAGGGAACAGACCGCAGTAAATTTTTCCGTGGACAGATTGATAAGTATACCTGGCAGGATTATGGTTCTTCCTATCTTCCAAGCGATTTAAATGCTGCTTATCTTTGGGCTCAGCTTGAAATGGCAGATGACATTCAAAATGACCGCATGGCCACCTGGAACTTTTATAATGAAGCATTAAAACCACTTGCCGATAAGGAACTGATTGAACAGCCTTTTATTCCAAAAGATTGTATTCACAATGCTCACATGTACTATATCAAACTCCCGAACCTGGAAAGTCGCTCTGATTTTATTCATTATTTAAGAGAACACGGTGTGATGTCTGTTTTTCATTATATTCCATTACATTCTGCACCAGCCGGAAAAAAATACGGACGTTTCTTTGGAGAAGACCGCTATACAACAAAAGAAAGCGAACGTCTGGTACGTCTTCCGATGTACTACCAGCTGTCACAAGCGGATAAAGAATATGTTGTTAAAACAATTTTTGATTACTTCAACCGGTAAAAATTTTAAAAGAGTGGAACATTTTGCCAAATCTACAATCTGTTCCACTCTTTTATACTCTGTCTCTATAAATCCGTTTCTTATATTTATACATCTCATAATCGGCTTCTTCTTTAGAAGATTAAAACGGCAGGGTATAAATAAACACTCCACTCATAATAATCAAATTTCCAATTAATTTTTCCTTTGTAAACTTTTCTTTTAAAATAAAATACGACAATACCATAACAAACACATAAGTAAAGGTATCAATTACTGCACCATATTTCATGTCTACTTTTGTATACGCATAAGTATTTAGAAACAAAACGGCTGCAAAAATTCCGTAAGAAAGAATCACGCGCCAATTTAAATATTCAAAAATCGGATTTTTATAGGTTTTATTTGCACTCTGCTTTAATAACAGCTGTGAGAATGCACTGAAAAATGTTCCGATAAATAACAGCCACATATAATTATTCATATTTCTGCACCACCAACACTCCAATAAATACAACCAGCAAACCAATCATATTCGTCACTGTAAGACTCTCATGAAAAATAAAAACAGCCCATATCTGGCTCCAGATTAAATATACCGTACGGTTTGCATAAGCAACATTTAAATCAAATTTTTTGATAACCTTCTGCCACGCAATTGCATAAACAAAGCAGTTTAATAACATCAAAAAAGAAAATCCAATCATTCCTGCCGAAAACAGTCCGTGTTTATTAAACTGCTGTGATGCCAGTTTGCTGAATACACTGGTAAATGAAAACAGCATGATATTTAAATGCAGTAAGATATAATCTTTTAATTTTTCCATCGTTCTTCCAAATTTCCTTTCGACAGCCAGACTGCTTCTCTTGCATGGCTTAACGCTTCTTCTAATTCCGCTTCGCTTCCTGTCCTCATAATGACCTGCCCAATCCGATCTGTTCCATTCTTCATTGCCTCAATTTTATCACCGACCTGATAATCAAGCTGAACCTCAATGCCTTTTTGAACCAGGCTTTTAAGTTTATCCATTTCAATCTTTTCGATTATGCCATCCTGATTCGAAAACAGCAATGCGCCCATGCAAGGATGTGTTTCTTCACTCTGAAACTCTGCCTTTTCGCCAAGTGCATAGCTGATTATCTTTTCATACCAGTCATAACCCGTATAAATTGAAATCAGCTCCGGAATACAGGTTGCTCCTGTTCTTCCTCCAACTTCAATCAGCCAGACCTGCTCTCCTCTTACAAATACATCGGCATTTAGCGGACAGTTTTTCATTCCCAGTGCTTTTATGGCAAGCTCAATCTGATGTTTCAGATTTTCCATCAGTTTTTTCGATGCATGATAAGGAAATTTATGTCCGATTGGCATCGTTGTTCCATTTACTGTATAAGTAAATTTTTCATGCGGAAAAAATGCTTCGATTTTTTCTTCTCCAATAAAAGCATCTACCCCGATTTCATCGGCTTCAATAAATTCTTCTACCAGCACATACGGCTTCTTTGTTACCTTTTTTGCTTCCTGCCAGGCATATTCTAATTCTTCCATCCTGTCTGCACGGTGGATTCCACGGCTTCCTGAACTGTCCACTGCTTTTACCATAACCGGAAATCCAAGTGCATTAGCCGACTCAACACATTCTTCATAAGAAGCGACCTTTCTAAAATCTGCGGTTGATACCCCTCCTGCCTTTAATGCCTCTTTCATCAAAAGCTTATCCGTGACCTTCCAGGCTGCTTCTCTTGGAATCCCTCGTAGTCCCAGATTATCACAGACAAAACCAATCGCACGCACTGCCACGTCCGTTCCTGAGGTACAGATTCCGGAAATCTTTTCTCTTTTTGCGGTTTCTAAAATTTTTTCATAATCTCTTGTATCTATCTCATAAAAAGAATCCGCAAGCGCAATTCCCGGATAATTTCCTTTTATGCTTACAACCAGCGTTTCCAGCCCCATTTCTTTTGCTTTTTTTATTAAAGGCACTTGATAGATTCCTGCTCCTAATATCATTAATTTCTTCTTTGACATTTCAAAATAACTCCTATTTAGCTGATTTGCCAACTTTCTTGATTCGGTCAAATTTCTTCCCTTTGTTCGCTTACATTTATCGTTTCTCTTACAATAAACTGTGGAGTATGATTCAGCGTAAGAATAATTTTTCCAAGATATTCCCCGACAATCCCAAGACACATTAAAATCATGCCCGCAAATACCATCGTCACACACATCATAGACGCCCAGCCAATCACCAGAGACGGGTCAACGATTTTTCGTATCGCTGTGATAACTGCCATCAAAAATCCGACTCCGGCAGCAATTCCACCTGCCACAGACGAAATTCGAAGTGGAATCACAGAATAATTCCAATATGCCAGCCATAAACGAATCAGCTTATGCAGGGTATAATTAGACGTTCCAACCTCCCTTTTATGATGTTCCACTTCCACATTTCCAATATTGTGGGTAATCCGATAAAAAATCCCATCAATATAAGGATTATAACTGTCATATTTCCTGGTTTCTTCTGCTACTTTTTTGGTGATAATCCAAAAATTACTTGAAGTAATTTCTTTTGGCCGTCCCAGTAAAATTCTCGAAGAAACTTCATTTAATTTACTGCTTAAATTCTTGAGAGAAGAATTTTTTCGTTTTCCATAATGTCCATAAACCAGGTCATATCCCTCTTGAATTTTCTCTACTAGCTTAAAAATCTGTGAAGGATGCGTCTGCATATCATCATCCATTCCGAGTACATAATCACCTTTTGTATAATGAAGTGCCGCCATCAGTGCATTATGCTGTCCAAAGTTACGAATCAGATTGACTCCATGCACAAATGGATATTTCTTTCCTAATTCTTTTATTTTTTCAAACGTTCCATCTGTCGATCCATCATTTACCAGGACAAACTCGCATTGATATTTTTTATGTGCATGAAATTCCTGAATCGTCAGCTCGACTACTTTCTGAATTGTTTTTTCCGAATAATAACAAGGTATTACAATAGAAATCAGCATTTTTCTTATAACCTTCCTAAATCTTTTTTTTGTGTACCAAGCCAGTCATAGAAAAGAGGTGTTCCTCCGGTATGAATGAATAATATCTTTTTTCCAGAAATCTGATGTTCTTCGATATAGTGTTCCATTCCAAGAAATGCTTTTCCGGTATAAGTTCCATCCATTGCCACTCCATTTAAGGCAAACTCCTCACGGATACACTGCTCAATTTCCTCATCATACTGTCCATATCCACCTTTTGTATACTCACTTGCCAGATGGATTTCTTTTTGGTCTTCCATGGAAAACTCTTTTCCAAGTCCTTTTAAGTATTCTCTTATTCCGGTTTCAATAATCGAAACCGCACGTTCATACTCTCTTGAGGAAATCAAAATCCCGACAATCTGCTTCTTATCTCTCGCCAAAAGATGTCCACAAGTCAGACCTGCCTGTGTTGCTCCTGTTCCCGATGCATGAAAAATATAATCAAAGAAAATCCCTTGGTTTTTCTCAAAATTCAAGATCTCCTGATAAGCTTTTGCATAAGCAGAAGCAGAAACTCCCTCATTTCCGGTTCCAAATTTATTTCCATAGATATAATACGGTTTGTGTCCTTCCTGTATTAACCGATTCATCGTTGCCTCTACTGTCTTTGCAATCTGATTTTTTCTACATTTTACAATTTTTACCTTAAGCATCTGCATCAAATGGCTGTTGCTTGTCTCTTTTTCCTCACTTTCGCCCTCTTCAAATGAACAAATCATATAACAGGGAATCTTTTTTCTGAAACATTCGTTTGCAATCACCCTGCATAAATTAGAGCGCACATTTCCATAAGCAATCATAATATCACAACCTTTTTTCTGCATATCTTCAAAAAAGGCATTCGCAATTCTTACTTTATTTCCTCCAAGTGAAAATGGCAGTAAATCTTCTCTCATGATATAGAGCTGATTTCCCGACTGTTTTCTGTCAAAAATCTCATAAATTGGTGTTCTTTCCAATTCCATTTTTTTCGCCTCTCAATCGTACCTTTCTATCATTATAAGCGAAAAGAAGAGACGTGTCAAAAAAACACGCCTCTCTTCTTTTTTAAGCAAAATCTAAAAACAAAATTTTCTTTAGTCGGTATCTGCTTAACACTGGGTCGGGTCCATAAGATTTGTTCCCGGTGCAAGTTTAATCGTAGCCGGTTTATCAAATGGCTCATAATAGCCATCACCAATTGTAATCTGTGAACCTCTGCTTACATTTGTATAAATCCATTTTGCATCTCTTACACAAAGTCGGATACATCCGTGAGATGCCGGACGTCCTAAGTTATTGTAATCTGCTGCATTTAAGTTATAAATGTTCTGCCGTCCACCTGCTACAGAGTGAATAAAGATTCCCTGATATACATGAGACGTATACTGACCCCAGGATGGTCCCATTAAGATATGCCATCTGTCCTGGTCACCAATGTAGAATGTTCCTGTTGGGGTTGGTGTTGCCGGAAGTCCTACAGAGCAGGTCATTGATTTAACCGGAATAATATATCCGTTTGAACCATCTTTTGCAAATACAGTAACCATGCAGGTCGTACGATTTACACGCAGTCTGTATGGTCCGCTTACCATACTGCTGACATCCTGCTGCAATGCTCCATTGGATTTAAAGTATAATTTATATCCATTGACATACTGCCAGCCGGTCTGCATAACACCATTCGCATCCATATAAAATCTGGTATTTCCGGTTTTAATATAACCAGTCTGCATCACTCCGTTACTGTCTAAGTAGTACCATTTGCTGCCAACAGAAGTCCAGCCGGTTTTCATTGCTCCGTCTGCAGTACCTCCGAAATAATAATACTTGCCATCAATCTTCTGCCAGCCGGTTTTCATGACACCGTCGTTTGCTCCGCCAAAATAATACTTTTTATTTCCGATTTTCTGCCAACCGGTTTTCATAGAGCCATCACTTGCTCCGCCAAGATAATAGTATTTTCCATAAATCTTCTGCCAACCGGTTCTCATAGAGCCATCACTGCCAAGGAAATAATATTTTCCATAGATTTTCTGCCAGTAGGTTTTCATCGCGCCATCATTTCCATGACCTAACCAATAATACTTACCGTCAATTTTCTGCCAGTAATATTTCATCGCACCATCATTTTCTTTTCCAAGATAGTACCATTTGCCATAAACCTGCTGCCAGCCGGTTTTCATTGCTCCATCTCTTCCGAGCCAATAATATTTACCATAAATATTCTGCCAGTAAGTTCTCATAGAACCATCTGCGCCAAGGAAATAGTATTTTCCATCTACCTGTGTCCAGTAGGTAGCCATAATTCCGTTCGATTTCAGATAGTAATATTTACCACTTGTCAAAATCCAGGTACCTGCCGCATATGTTCCATCAGCCTGTTTCCATTTCCAACCATCAGCTGTCTTTTCCCAGCCCGGTTTATAATTGGAAGTACATTTTCCGTCTGCTCCAAAGACATAAGTCACTCCATTTATGACTTTCTGACCATTTTTAAAAATTTCTCCATTTTCTTCCAGAAAATAAGTTACTCCATTTTCAATATCTGTACGGAGTCCTGTTTTAGAAGCATCTTTCTTTCCTTCTGCATTAAAATAATAATAATACTCTGTTCCGGTTTCACTTCTATATTTTTTCCATGCGTTGGATGCAAATTGACCCTTTGCATTTAAATAATAACTGTCTTTTCCAATCTGATAAACATCTTCACTTAAAACAACCGGTGTTACATCAGTTTCAGCCTCATATTTTACCCAGATACTTTTTTCTACTTCAAACACCCATTTTTCTGTCAGCGTGTCTGCATTTGTAAGATTTTCATAATAACGATAAATTATCTGTTTTGCTTTATTAGATGCATCCACTACAGTTTCTAACGTCCAGTGTTCATCAATTTTTTCACCTTTTAATTCATTATTTTTCAGTACAGTAATTGTATCCGTCGGCTGTCGTTCTTCCAGTCCCTCCTGTGAAGGTTCTTCTGTCTTTGCCTCATCCGCCGGAGTCTCATTCGGCTCTTCTTTCATATCCTCAGACGGAGCCTCAGCTTCTGCATCCGGAGTTTCTTTCACATCCGGAGTTTCTTTCACATCTGGAGTTTCTTTCACATCCGGAGTTTCTTCTCCTGTCTCTTGCTCTCCAACTTCCTGCTGTCCGCCATCCGGTTGTCCCTCTAAAAGAGTTTGTGAACTTTCCTGGCTCTGTACCGCTCCTTCTGATACAGTCGCTGCACTTACCGGCAATACCGTTGTCATAGTAACGGCCACGGTAAGCATCAAGGATAACAGTTTCATTCTTCTTTTTTTCATACCTATCCCTCGCTTCCTGGTATCTCCTGATTTTTACTTATTTTACCATTTTTGACCTGTTTTTACAACAAACAGAATGTAAAACAATATTAAGTTTTCTTTACAGAAATGATAAAATTCTCTCCATAACAAACACAGCTATGCAAGAGAAACACGCTACTGTTACAAGACTTTTTTCTTTCAGGGCGAAAATCACTGCAACTACCAGCCCCGCAAACGCTGAAATTGGAGAATCTGTCGCATACAAAATTGCCGGAAACGTCATAGCGGTCAGACAGGCATAAGGTACATAATATAAAAACGAACGGATATAAACATTTGTAATTTTTTTCTGAAATAATGTGAGCGGAAGCATACGAATCAGATACGTTACTCCTGCCATCACAAAAATATAAGCATAAATCATGATTCTTCCTCCCTAATCGGAAACAGGACTGCGCCCATTCCAGCTGCTAATAACGTACAGATAATAATTTTAAATCCATCTGAAATCTTACAAAGCAGAGGCAGATAATAAAATCCTGTACTTAAAATCAATGCGGTAATTACAACAATACATACATTTTTCTCCTTTTTAGCCGGAGGAATAACAATCGCCACAAACATTCCGTATAAAGCAACACCCAATGCACTTCTGATAAATTCCGGCATAATTGTACTTGCCACCGCACCTCCAAGCGTTCCGGATACCCAGCCAACCACCGGAAGGAAAATCAATCCATACATGTACCACTGACCCACTTTTCCTTTTTTAGAACTTGCCACCGCAAAAATTTCATCCGTGATACCATAAGCAATCGCCAGTCTGTGTCCGGTATGAACACTTCGTGCAAATTTCTGTGAAAGTGACAGTGACATCAACGCATAACGCATATTAATGACAAGCTGGGTTAGTGCCATTTCCACCAGAGAAGACCCTGCCAGAATGACATTAAGTCCTGCAAACTGTCCTGCCGATGTCAGATTCAACAATGAAATCAATACTGCATGAAATGGTTTCATTCCATGATTCACTGCCAGCATGCCAAATGTAAAACTGACAGAAAAATACCCAAGTGCAATCGGAATTCCATCTTTTAAGCCTTGTTTTATATTATTCTGCATGTTTATCCCCCATTTTGTATTTTTTCTTTTTTACCATAATTACAGCACAATGCTGGGGTCAAAATTTTTGCCCCAGCACTTTTGTATTTCTATTCTTATTTTTCTTTATAAGTTTCTGTCGCCGTGTATCCACATGCCTTTATGGCGTGTGGTGGTTCACTCCTGAAGTGAATGCTCCAGCAAATCAACCAAATGTTCCAAAGCGGTCTGTTCGTCCTCTCCCTCACATACCAGTTCAATGACCTCTCCACCTCTTACGCAGGCGCCAAGTACGCTCAGCACACTCTTTGCATTTGCTGTCACGTCTTTATAATGAAAGGTAATCAGACACTTATATTTCATTGCCTCATTACAAAGCTTTCCTGCCGGTCTTAAGTGCAGACCAATCAAATTATTTACTTTTACTTTCTGGCTTACCATGTTTCTCACTCCCTGCTTCTGTTATTGTAAATCTGCGTTCAAAGTCCACTATCCCGTCGTAATTTCTGCGGCTTTCACCAGTTTTAATTTTACTTTCACCGTATCCAGAGAGGTATATCCATCCGGAAGTGTAATCTGTACCGGAACTTCATATTCTCCGACACCGTAAGATTTTAAATCAATACTTAACGCAATCTGCGCTTCTTTCAGATTTTCAAGTGCTTCTTCCGTTCCCAGGATTCTTACTGTTATTTTCTCTCTGTCAAAAACCAAATCCGTATCGGATGGCTTATTATTTACTGTGATACTGTTTACCGGAATTTCATACTCTTTACTATTTAACGGAAGAATCTTCACTGTCACAAGGGCTGTCTCACTGATATCTGTCGCAAGTTCAATATCTTCCGGAAGCAAATCTTCGAGATTTACTTTTACTTCATAATCCGAAGATTTTCCACTGATATTAACCAGTGATGCTGGAATTACCAGTTTATCTCCATCCTCTTCAAACTGTTTTAAGGCTTCCTGCGTTCCTGCAATACTGATGGTATTCGGCGTAGAAGAAACCTGGAATACATAATATCCCGCTTTTACCGTCCCGGAATATTTCACTTCCACCGGAACATCCTGTTTCACTTTCCATAATTCAACATTTACATCTATTGTTGTAGACTGTATATCAAACTTCAGATACGACATCTGCTTTTCAGAAAGTTCTTCGAGGTTTTTGTCATAAACTTTAATCTCAGACTGTCTGGTATCATCCTTTGACATTCCACTGACATCTACCTGAGCCACGACATTTCCAATCTTATTCATAATCGATTCTGGTCCGATGATTGTCACACGGTCTGGATTTGTTTCCGTTTTTCCGACTTCATATCCTTTTTCCGGTTTCGTATCGCCTGTATTCACTGCAATTGTATATTCCTGACTGACTCTGTTTTCAATTGTAATCGGAATATTTCTTGGTCTTGCTTCTATGTTGTGCTCTTCAATACCGGAATAGCTGACATAGACCGGAACCATAATCGGATCAGACTCCAGATCTACAATCTGGGTTAAATCCGCTACCGCTGAAATATTGTCCCTGCTGATTTTTTTCATAATCGAACTTGCACCTGTCACCTTGACATCCACAGTATCTTTCCCATCTTCCATAAGCGCCACTTTATTCATACTTTCAATATAAGATTCGTTTGCAAATGTAACCGGTACATCGGTAATTGTAATTGTCCTTACAGGATCCTCAATATTAACAACCAGAAGCCAAATAAATATGGCAATAAACAGCGAAAGAATTCTAAGAGTAAATTTATTCATCAGATTTTTTCTCATTCTTTCCCCATCCCTTCCATATTATTTTTTTCCGTTTTGCATTCTCCGGTGTCGCATTCTGCTCTTTCTTCAGACGTTCTTTTAACTCATCCTTTGTCAATGCAACATCCAGTTTGCCCTGTTTTGCAACTGATACATTTCCGGTCTCTTCTGATACAATAATTGTAAAAGAATCGCTGACCTCACTGATTCCGACTCCTGCACGATGTCTTGTTCCAAGATTCTTATTCAGTGCCATGTTATCAGAAAGAGGGAGATAACAGGTCGCTGCCACAATTCTGTCTCCCCGAATGACAATTGCTCCGTCGTGAAGCGGTGTATTATGTTCAAAAATATTAATCAAAAGCTGACTGCTTACTAAAGAATCCAGATAAATTCCGGTTCTCGCATATTCATTTAAAATGGTTTCTTCTTCTATTACAATCAAAGCTCCTGTTTTGACTGCTCCCATTTCAAAACTTGCACGAACAATTTCGTTAATTGTTTTATCAGAAAAATATCCGTCTTCTTCTTTGTTTCCTGAATCAAATGGAATGATACTGCTTACGATTTTTTTATGTCCCAGTTCTTCAAGTGCCTTTCTAAGCTCTGGCTGAAAAATAATCAATACGGCCGTAATTGCATATCCTGCCATGTTGGTAACCAGCCATAAAATTGTATTCATCTTCAATAAAAATGCAATGAAAATAAATGCAAGCACAATTAAGATTCCTTTTAAAAGCGAATATGCTCTGGTATTACGAATCCATAACATAAACTCATATACAAAGAAAGCAATCAACAGAATTTCAACAATATCACTCCACGTAAAATACGGTAATCGGATACCTGTTAAGTAACTTGTTACGGATAATAAAAAATCTCCCACAGTCTCACCCCCTTATAGTTCTTTTCTCTAATCTGAAATTTTTATAAGTTTTTTAAAGACTCCTCTAACTGTTTTTCAAAGTCAAAATCTTCTTCTGCCACACGTTCTACCGGAACTGCCTCCGATTCTTCCTGTGCTGTGTTCTGTTTCGCTGAAAAATCCTGTGTATGTGCTTTTTCGGCCTGACTCAGATTTCCTTCCGGAATTGGTTTTATTTCCTGATGCTGACTTTCCTGCTGATACGCTTTTGTTTCTTTATTTTGTCTGACTTCGTCCAGCCTTACTTCTTCCACCACTTTAGAATTCGGTGTAAATTTCTTTACACTTTTTTTGCTTTCGGAAACCAGTGCTTTTGGAACTGCTTTTACATAATAGATATATTCATCATCTTCAAACTGAGTCAGTTCTGTTCTTGAATAATCCACACCCAGTTCAAAGAATTCAATAACAAATCCAATAATAATTGCAGCTACACCAGATAAAATAATCCCTGCAAGTTCCGTGCTGACGCTCATGAACATGCTTCCAAATACCATGATAACGATATAAACAACTGCACCTGTCACAATTGCAATTCTCCATGCATAGTCAAAAGACGCTCTGCTGATGACACTTACAATCACAACAACTGCTGCAAAAACTACAACGGTCAGCCACATTTCTTCATTTTTTAAGACACCGTCTAATAAAAGCTGTAATTTCTGCAGTGGCTCCGTTTCGTTTCCCTGAAGTACCGTTGCTCTGTCTTTTACCAGTTTCATAAAGAAATATAATATTACCCCACATCCGGATGGTACTGCGCTTGATGCTCCTCTTAAAATGCCACAGCCTACCGGTACTGCTGCCGGAATATGCAGGGTAAAAGAAATCGGTGTAAGAATCAATGCGACATTATCTTCTGAAGTAAAACGAAGAAATAAAATCATTAATAAAATCAGTAAGACTGCTGCAAATCCTGCCGTCTCAATTCCAACTGCATAACAATGACCAAGAATCAAGAGACACGCCAATATGGTCATCACATTAATTGAAAACATTGCACAAATCAAAGATAAAATCAAAACAACAAAAATGTTATCGATTTGTCTCATAAATCCTAATAAACCGTTAATCTGTGAAAATACAACAAATGCCAAAAGGAATTTAAATAAAGGCGTAATCCAGAAATCATGCTCTCCATAAAATTCTTTCACTTTTTGTTTCCATAGTAATAGTTTCGTCATGCCTTATGCCTTCCTCCTTTTAGCCGCTTTACCAGCTTTTGTTTCTTCTCTGTCATACATCTTTTTAAGCTGGCTTAATTCCTGATAGTACTCCTCTACCCCCTCCTGTGCCTGTCTGTACTTTACAGAACAATACACATAGGTAATAATACTGTATCCTGCAATCATAACCAGATAAAACAAAATTACTTTTACCCCGAGTGCAACCACGTCTATCTGATTGATATTATCCATCAGATAATCACTTTTGCTTCCGAAATACACCAGAAGCAGCAAACCATAAGCAATTGTAGTAAGAAAAAAATTCTTAATCAAGGAAAGCCCGATATAATCACTTCTATAATACTTACTGATTCTAAGCTGCTTACGACCCTTGCCTGACTCATAGGTGGCCAGCTTTCTCATCTTCTTAATTTTCTGTTCATTTAACATCTAATTTCCCTCTGCTTTCTTAAAGCAAATCTAATCATACGTTTTATATTATACCATACTTAAAGCAGACGAAGCAACCCTTTCTGCGCATACCAAAAGAGACCATTGTTTCTTTGTTACTGTTCTCTTTGTTCTTAGTAACATTTCTCTTTTCAATGGTCTCTTTTATCTGTTCTTTCTTTATTTCTTTTGATTCTTATTGCTGAGTTTCTGTTGTTGTATTACTATCTGTCGTTGTATTATCAGGCGTCTGCTGATTCTGGTTTGCATCCTGATTCTGATTCTGGTTTGCATCCTGGTTCTGATTCTGGTTTGCATCCTGATTCTGATTCTGGTTTGCGTCCTGGTTCTGATTCTGGTTTGCGCCCTGGTTCTGGTTTGCATCCTGATTCTGATTCTGGTTTGCATCCTGCTGCTGTTGTGCCGCCTGCTCTTGTGCCTGCTTCTGTGCCTCTGCTGCTGCCTGCGCCTGTTTTTGTGCTTCCGCCGCCGCTGCTTCTGCCTGCTGTTTTGCTGCTGCCGCCTCCGCTGCCTGACGTTTTGCCTCTGCTGCTGCCGCCTCGTTCGCTTTTCTCTGCGCTTCTGCCGCTGCTGTTTCTTCTTTTGTCCTGATACTGCGCTCTTCGTCTTTTGTATCGACTTCTTTTTTCGTCTTGATACTTGTATAAGTCAGATAAGTAATCTCATCTTCCAACTCTAATGTACCCTCTTTCATATCATCAAACGGAAAATCATGAAGAACTGCGGTGGTACCATTTAAGTATGTAATCTGAATATCATATTCAGGTACACTTTCGTCTGTTTCTTCCTCTGTATTACCGTCGTAATCTGCAGAAATCGTCTCCGTTTCTTCTTCTGAATTTTCCTGCTTATAGTCATAGTAAAAATAACGCTTCTCACCTTTGACATAAACATCCTCATCTTCGAGCAGGTTCTCACCAAACTCACTGTTTTCACTTTTCTTAACTGCAAATCCGGTAATACTCTTTCCAGTATTATTTTCCAGTTTTATCTCAACAGTCCCCTTCAGCGGAACTCCGATTTTTTTCAAATCTTCTTTTTCAATTGGTGCAACCGGAGTTTCTTCCCATTCATCCTCTTCTTTTGCTTCACTTTTCTGTGTTTTGGCATCGTCAGTTTCTGACTTTCCACATCCACCAAGAGTCAGAATTCCTGAAAGCAGACATAGTACGATAAACAATGTTTTTTTTCTCATTTTTACTCCTCTTTTCTAAAGCACAGCTCCTGTAAAAGTACTCACTGTGCTGACTTATGAAACAAAATGATTTACCTCCCGATTCTTGCCCCATTATATTCTATGAAAAATTTTTTGTCAATTTCTTTCTGATTATTTTCTAATTATTTCCAATACCGATTGCTATCGTCAGAAAATAGATAACTTCTGCTCTTTGTGTTTCTTTTAAAACCCGACTGACTGCATCAATCGTACTTCCCGTTGTATAAATATCATCGATAATCAGTACATTTTTCCAGTGCGCCTGATTTTTTGCCGGCATAAATGCCCTCTGAAGACTTTTTCTGCGCTCCTGTGGATTTAATTCCTTTAACGGTTTTGTTTTTTCCACTCGTTTTACTGCATCCGTCACAACCGGAAGATTTAATTTTTCTCCCATCGCCCTTGCAATCACCTCTGCCTGGTTATAACCACGTTTTGCTAAACGGGACGGATGCAGCGGCACCGGAATCAGTACCTCAATCTTCCATGCCTGAATTTGTTTTTTTGCATACACTGCCGCATAATGCCCATAAAAAATTCCATACTCTTTTCTCGCATGATATTTTAACTGATAAAGGGACTGCGCCACCGGACTTTGATACCCAAACACCGCAATTCCCTGTTGATAAACATGTTTTTTTCTACTACAGTCATAGCAAAATTCCTGTCGTTCCTCTAAAAGTGGTCTGGAACAGCGGTAACATCGAACTCCTTTTATCGGTTTTAACATTGGGGCGCAGTCTTTACAGATACTGCGCCCCCTTTGTGCTACGATTTCTCCACACACCGGACACCTCCTTGGATAAAGAATATCTAAAATTCCTGCTGTAATCCGATTTCCTTTAATCTTAAGTCGAGTGTCGTGTAACGGCTTTGTTCCATTTGGTTTTCTTCCATTTCCCAGAATATTTTTTCATCTCCTACTAAAGTCACACATTTTCGTGCTCTGGTCACTGCTGTATATAATAAGTTACGGTTCATTAACATCTTTGGTCCATTCAAAAGCGGAATGACTACTGCCGGATATTCACTACCTTGTGACTTATGTATCGTAATTGCATAAGCAAGTTCAAGTTCATCTAACTGCCTAAATGGATATTCTACAAAACGTCTCTCTTCAAATTCGACCGTCAGCGTCTCCGCAAACAGATTGATTTCTCTGATAATTCCGGTGTCTCCATTAAATACACCCACACCTTTTTCAATACGGATGCCCCCGATTCCACGGATTTCCCACTCTGTCTGATAGTTATTTTTAATCTGCATGACCTTATCGCCTTCACGAAACAGTCCCTGTCTGTGCTCTTTTTCTCTTTTCTGATTATCTGGCGGATTTAAATACTGCTGCAAAACCATATTTAAGCGTTCCACACCTAAAAGCCCTTTTCTCATTGGAGTCAGAACTTGAATTTCATAAGGAGTCGCATTTACAAATTTCGGTAGTTTATTCTGAATCAGCGCTATCAATACACGGATAATCACGTTTGCATCGTAACGTTTTAAAAAGAAAAAGTCCATGCTCTTATTATCGAGTGTAACCGGTATTCCCTTATTGATTTTATGCGCATTAACAACGATATCACTCTGGGAAGCCTGACGGAAAATTTTTGTCAATTCTACCACGGCAAACTGACCGGACAAAATAATATCTTTCAACACGCTCCCTGCGCCCACGCTTGGAAGCTGATTGACATCTCCTACCAAAATCAGTCTTGTTCCCGGCATAATCGCCGAAAGCAGAGCATGCATTAAAAAAATATCTACCATCGACATCTCATCAATAATAATCACATCGGCTTCTAATGGATTCTGCGCATTTCTCTCAAAATGAATTCCTTTTTTTGTCTGATTCTCCGGCATACCGGAAAGTTCCAACAGACGGTGAATGGTTTTTGCCTCATACCCCGTCGTCTCCGCCATTCGCTTTGCCGCCCTTCCCGTCGGCGCAGCTAAAAGAATTTCTTCATTCTGTTGTTCAAAATACCGGATAATCGCATTAATAGTCGTTGTCTTTCCGGTTCCCGGTCCACCTGTTACAACAAGCAGCCCATTTGAGGCTGCCTGCATTACTGCTTGTCTCTGTTTTTCATCCAGCGTAATTTCTTCTGCTGATTCAAGTTCATCTAACTGAAGCTTTAACTTATCCTGATTGATTTCTTCTTTTAAATCCAGTTCTTTTAACATCTGTGCCACATGCAGCTCTACCTGATAAAACTGGCTTGCATACACAATCTGCTCCTGTTCTTCTTCCCCCGGCATAATTTCTTTTATTACAACCTTCCGCTCAATTGCCAAATCCATGATATGTTTTTCCATGTAGGATTCTTCCACACACAAAAGCGCAGATGCCCTTCTTAAAAGAAGCTTCTTTGGAAGATAAACATGACCCTCTGCCGATGCCTGCGTCAGTATGTAAAGAAGTCCGCTTCGGATTCGATAATCTGAATCCGGCAAAATTCCAATTCTTCCTGCAATCTCATCTGCAATCTTAAATCCGATCCCCTCTACATCTTCTGCCATCTGATATGGATTTTCTTTTAAAACATGATACATCTGTGGTCCATACTGCTTGTAAATTTTTCCTCCAAGTGCCAGAGAAATTCCATACTGCTGAAGAAACATCATTGCTTTTCGCATATCTGATTTTTCCACTATCTGATCTGAAATCTCCTGCGCTTTTCTCAAACTAATTCCTTTTACCTCGGCAAGGCGTTCCGGTTCTTCCTCCATGATACGCAGGGTGTCTTCTTTAAATCTGCGGACAATTCTTGCTGCCAGTGCCGCTCCAATTCCCTTAACTGCTCCCGAAGCCAAATACCGCTCCATCGCCTGAGAATCCTGTGGAACAATGACTTCATAAGAACTCATTACAAACTGCCGTCCATAGGAGGGATGTTCGGTATAATGCCCGAACGCTTTTATCGTTTCTCCCTCGTTCATATACTGAAAACTGCCGACACAAGTTAATTCTTCGTCCTCTGTGACTACCACCATAACCGTATATCCATTATCCTGATTTCGAAAGATAATGTGGTCAACGTATCCTTCTATGGTTTCCTCCATCTGCTTTCCTTTCTTATTTTCCCTCGACTTTACTCATTACATCAAGGTACTGTCCTGTTCCAACAGCCACTACCATTCCAGGGTCTTCTGCAACAACTGTATTAATTCCTGTTTCTTCTTCAATCAATTTTTCGAATCCACCCAAAAGCGCCCCGCCTCCAGTTAAGACAATTCCACGTTCAGCAACATCCGCAGCCAGTTCCGGCGGTGTTTTCTCAAGGACACTGTGAATCACTTCCATAATCTGAGCGATACATTCTGCAAGTGCCTCACGGATTTCTTCGGATGAAATCTCTGCACTTTTTGGAAGTCCGGATACAGTATCTCTGCCCTTTACTTCTATTGTATGTGGAAGAGTTTCCGGATAAACCGTTCCTATCTTTATCTTTGCTGCCTCTGCTGTACGCTCACCAATAATCAAATTATAGTTTTTGCGGACATAACGCATAATTGCCTCATCAAAGTTATCTCCTGCTACTTTTATGGAAGTTGAAACTACCGTTCCTCCCAGCGAAATTACTGCAACGTCTGTTGTTCCTCCTCCGATATCTACAATCATATTTCCAAATGGAATTGTAATATCAATTCCAGCTCCAATCGCCGCTGCAATCGGTTCTTCGATGATTGCAACGTCTCTTGCACCGGCACGATAAGTTGCCTCTTCTACTGCTTTTTTTTCTACTTCTGTGACACTGCTTGGCACACAAATGCTGACTCTTGGTTTTCGAAACGCTCTTTTTCCCATTGCCTTTGAAATAAAGTATTTGAGCATCTTTTCTGTTACTTCATAGTCTGAAATCACGCCCTGACGCATCGGACGTACCGCCATAATGTTCCCCGGTGTTTTTCCAATCATCTGTCTTGCCTCTTCGCCGACTGCACGTATTTTATTTGTATCTTTATCATAAGCAACAACGGATGGCTCTTTTAATATGATTCCTTTTCCTTTTACATATACCAGAATGTTCGCTGTGCCCAAGTCAATTCCAATCTCTGTAGCTCCCATATTTTTACCCCTTTCCTGCCTTTTATTTTCATCTTATTTTAAGATTCTGGCAGACCACAGTCTGACTGCTGTGTGTTTCATTATACCGAACTTACCGAAAAATGAAAAGAGGCAATCATTTCAAATATTTTGACACGTACTGACCTGTATAGGAGACAGGATTCGCTGCAACTTCTTCCGGTGTTCCAAATGCCACCACAGTTCCCCCGTTATCCCCTCCTTCCGGACCAATATCGATAAGATAATCGGCAGTTTTTATGACATCTAAATTATGTTCAATGACAACAACGGTATTTCCTCCTTCACAAAGACGCTGTAAAATTTCGATTAATTTATGCACGTCTGCAAAATGAAGTCCGGTTGTCGGCTCATCTAAGATATAAATCGTCTTTCCGGTACTTCTTTTGCTTAACTCAGAAGCCAGCTTGATTCTCTGTGCTTCACCTCCGGAAAGCTCCGTAGAAGGCTGTCCTAAGCGGATATAAGAAAGTCCTACATCATAAAGGGTCTGAATCTTTCTTTTGATAGACGGTACATGTTCAAAAAATTCCAGTGCTTCTTCCACCGTCATATTTAACACATCATAAATGCTTTTTCTCTTGTATTTGACTTCCAAAGTCTCACGGTTGTAACGTTTCCCATGACACACTTCGCAAGGCACATAAACATCCGGAAGAAAATGCATCTCAATTTTTAAGATTCCATCTCCACTACATGCCTCACAGCGTCCACCTTTTACATTAAAGCTGAAACGACCTTTCTTATAACCTCTCGCTTTTGCATCCGCAGTTGCCGCAAATAAATCACGAATCTGGTCAAATACTCCTGTATACGTTGCAGGATTTGACCTTGGAGTTCGTCCGATTGGGGACTGGTCAATCGCAATGACCTTATCAAGTTGTTCCACTCCTTCGATGCATTTATGTTTTCCTGCCACTACTCTTGCACGATTTAATTTTTTTGCAAGACTCTTATACAAAATTTCATTGACAAGCGAACTCTTTCCAGAACCTGATACTCCGGTTACACAGGTCATAACCCCCAATGGGAAATTGACATCTATATTTTTTAAATTATTTTCCTCTGCGCCTCTTACAGTCAAAAATCCCGTCGGCTGTTTTCTCTCCTTTGGAACCGGAATCTTTAATTCACCGCTCAAATATTTTCCAGTAATTGATTCCGGACACTGCATAATTTCTTCGGCGGTTCCAATTGCAACCAGCTCTCCTCCATGTTCTCCTGCACCAGGTCCAATATCAACAATGCAGTCGGCTTCCCTCATCGTATCTTCATCATGTTCGACCACAATCAGCGTATTTCCTAAATCTCTCAAATGCTTCAAAGCGGATAACAGCCTGTCATTATCTCTCTGGTGCAGTCCAATACTCGGTTCATCCAGGATATAGGCAACCCCGACAAGCCCCGAACCAATCTGGGTTGCCAGACGAATTCTCTGTGCCTCTCCTCCGGAAAGTGTTCCGGTCGCTCTTGAAAGCGTCAGATATTCTAAACCTACACTCACAAGAAAACCAACCCTTGCACGAATTTCTTTTAACACCTGATTTCCGACTAACTGCTGTGTCTCTGTAAGCTTTAAATTTTCCAAAAATTCCTGAAGATTACGAATCGAAAGTGCCGTTACCTCGGAAATATTTTTCTCTCCGACTGTTACGGCAAGCGCTTCTTTTTTTAGACGCTGACCTTTACAGGTCTTGCACGGTGTAATCTGCATGAAACTTTCATATTCCTGTTTGGAACTCTCTGAACCGGTTTCTCTATACCGACGCTCCACGTTTTTGATAAGCCCCTCAAAAGCAACATCATAAATGCCTTCTCCACGCTGACCTTTATAATAAACTTTTACTTTCTTTCCACCTGTTCCATTGAGAATCACGTCTTTAATTTCATCCGAATAATCCTGAAACGGAGTTTCCAAATCAAAATGATATTCCTCGGCAAGTGCATCTAAAATTGCACGGGTAAAACTGCCCTTATCCGTACAGGACTGCCATCCAAGCACAACGATTGCACCCTCGGCAATACTTAAACTCTGATCCGGAATCATTAAATCCACGTCAAATTCCATCTTATATCCAAGACCTAAACAGTCCGGACACGCTCCAAACGGATTATTAAATGAAAAGCTTCTCGGTTCAATCTCATCAATGCTGATTCCACAGTCCGGGCAGGAAAAGCTCTGACTGAAATTAATTACGTTTCCATCCATGGTATCCACCATCATCAGTCCATCTGCAAGATGAAGCACATTTTCAATAGAATCGGTCAGACGCTTTTCGATTCCCTCTTTTACAATCAGACGATCCACAACAATCTCAATATTATGCTTAATATTTTTATCTAATTTGATTTCTTCATTTAATTCATAAAGATTCCCGTCAATCAGCACACGGACATAACCGCTCTTTCTTGCCTGTTCCAGCAGTTTGGCATGTGTTCCCTTCCGGCCTCTTACGACTGGAGCAAGCAGTTGGAATTTCGTCCGCTCGGGCAGTGCCATAATCTGGTCTACCATCTGGTCTACAGTCTGCTTTTTGATTTCTTTTTTACACTTCGGACAGTGTGGGATTCCCACTCGTGCATACAGCAGACGAAAATAATCATAAATTTCGGTTACTGTTCCAACGGTAGAACGGGGATTTCGATTCGTTGACTTTTGATCAATGGAAATCGCCGGAGACAGTCCTTCAATACTCTCCACATCCGGCTTTTCCATCTGTCCTAAAAACTGTCTTGCATAAGAAGAAAGCGACTCCATATATCTGCGCTGTCCTTCCGCATAAATCGTATCAAACGCCAGAGAACTCTTTCCTGAACCACTTAAGCCGGTCAGCACAACAAATTCATTTCTTGGAATGTCTACACTTAAATTTTTTAAATTATTTTCATTTGCTCCACGTATCTTAATAAATTTATGTTCCTGATTTCTCAATGTATTTTTCCTCATTTCCTTCTTGCGATCTGATTAACTTCAACAGTATCATTATAGCACAGGGATTTTTTATTTACAAACATTTGTTCGTATCATTTTCAAGACACGTTTTTATACTTTTAACACTCTCCTTATAACTTTGTAAAAGAAAAAAACAGCCTGTATTAGACTGTCCTTTTCTTATAATTTTTATCCTGACTTAAGTGGTTAACCTACTGTTTCCATATATACTTTTTTCGATTCGGTCTTTGATTTTCTGCCGGCAGATGCCATATACATCATAATATCACGTCTTGTGACAATTCCGATAAAATTCTTCTGGTCATCTATAACCGGAACAAAATTCTGGCGAAGTGCTTTATCGAGCAAATCTTCCATATCCGAATCAATCCGAACCGGTGCATAATCCATTCTACGCTCAAAGGAACGAATCGGAACTTCTTCTGCTTTCTTCAAATCAAATGCCCCACGTTCTTTCAGGCCCCATAACAAATCACCTTCTGTGATTGTGCCTACATATTTTCCGTCCACTCCAATCACTGGAATACAGGAATACTTGTGATATTCCATCTTTTCAAGCACCTGTCTTAAACTGTAATTGTCATAAATATAAGCAACATCACTTTTTGGAGTAAGGAAAAATAAAATATTCATAATATAAAGCCTCCCATAAACTTATATGCGCTCTTACCATCTTTCGGAGTTTATTTATGTAGCTCTGTCCCCATTACAAAACATACCTGTCAACTCCTGCGTCTTTTATTTTGCCACAGAAATCCTTATTTTTCCAGATTTTATTTCTAAAACTTTCTTAAATTTTTCTAATATTTCTTAAGATAGCCCGAACAAAAATCAGGCAGTTAAAACAGAAACTCTGATAAAATCTGATTGCTTACCAGTACCCCGTCTTCCGTTAAAAAGATTCGGTCTTTTTTCTCTTTTATCATGCCCTCTTCAATAAATTTCTTTAAGGTCTGTCCATACACATCTTCGAGTTCCCGTCCAAAGGCACGGTGAAATTCTTTTTTCGAAACACCATAAGTTTTGCGAAGTCCCAGAAACATAAACTCTTCAATCTGCTGACGGTTCTCTAAAAATTCCACATCTTTTCGCATCTCTTTTGGCACTGCGGATTTTTCCAGGTATTCGCTCATCTCTCTGGTATTGTTCATACGCATATTTTGAATCAGAGAGGCTGATCCAAGCCCGATTCCAAGATACTCTCCCCGCTCCCAGTAACGCAGATTATGTTTACATTCTTTCTGCGGTTTCGCATAGTTGGAAATCTCATACTGCATATAGCCGTTTGCTTCTAAGATACGTTTTGTTGTCTGATAAATTGCTCTGCTTTCCTCTTCATTCGGCAGAAGTTCCGGATGTGCATCATATTTTTCATAAAACGGTGTGCCCTCTTCTATGATAAGCTGATACGCAGAAATGTGTTCCGGATTTAATTCCACTGTTTTTTGCAGTTCTTCTTCCCATTCCTCTTTGGTCTGAGAAGGCAAAGAGGACATCAAATCCAGATTAATATTCGTAAATCCGGCTTCTCTTGCCAACTGATAAGCTTCCAGAAGCTGTTCAAAATTGTGAATCCGTCCAAGCACTTTCAAATTCTCATCTTTTACCGACTGCATGCCGATGCTTAAACGATTGATTCCACATGCCTTATAAACTTCAAGTTTTTCTCTGTCAACCGTCCCCGGATTCATCTCTGTTGTAATCTCCGGATGTTTGACAAATTCAAAGATTTCATAAAGTGCATCAAAGATACGTTTTGTCTGTTCCGCTCTTAAGCAGGACGGAGTTCCCCCACCCACAAAAACTGTTGATACTTTGTAATTCCCCGCAAATTTCTTATAGCTTTTTATTTCTTTTATCAGCGCATCTACGTACGCCTCTTTTTCTTCTTCTGTCGCCTCTTTCGATAAAAAATCACAGTAATTGCATTTTTTTACACAAAACGGCACATGAAGATACAGCCCCAAATCCTTCTTCATTTGTTTTACTACCTTCCCACACCCTGACCTATTTTGATCTATTTTTATTACTTTTCTTTATTACTGTCACAATAGCTTAATCTTCGTCTAATTTTAATACACTCATAAATGCTTTCTGTGGAATCTCTACGTTACCAACCTGACGCATTCTCTTCTTTCCTTCTTTCTGCTTTTCAAGCAGTTTTCTCTTTCTGGAAATATCTCCACCATAGCATTTTGCAAGTACATCTTTTCGCATTGCTCTTACGGTTTCACGTGCAATAATCTTACTTCCAATTGCTGCCTGAATCGGAATTTCAAAGAGCTGTCTCGGAATCTCTTCTTTTAATTTCTCACACATCTTTCTGCCGCGCTCATAAGCAGAGCCTTCAAATACAATAAAAGAAAGCGCATCCACTTCTTCTTTGTTGACTAAAATATCCAGCTTAACCAGCTCACTTCTCTCATAGCCAAGCATTTCATAATCAAAAGAAGCATATCCTCTGGAACGAGATTTTAAGGCATCAAAGAAATCATAAATAATTTCGTTCAGTGGAAGATGATATTTTAAAAGTGCACGTGTAGTCTCCATATATTCCATTCCCTGATACTGACCACGACGTTCCTGACATAAATCCATAATCGGTCCAATAAAGTCCGTTGTCACCATAATTTCCGCTTTTACCATCGGCTCTTCCATGTAATCAATTTCAGATGGATCCGGAAGATTGGACGGATTCGTTAATTCCATCATTTCTCCATTTGTTTTATAGACACGGTAAACAACACCCGGTGCAGTCGTAACCAAATCAAGATTGTACTCTCTCTCCAGACGTTCCTGAATAATTTCAAGATGTAAAAGCCCTAAAAATCCGCAGCGGAAACCAAATCCTAATGCAATTGAAGTTTCCGGTTCAAACTGAAGGGAGGCATCATTTAACTGCAGTTTTTCAAGTGCATCTCTTAAATCCTGATATTTTGAACCATCTGCAGGATAGACACCACAGTATACCATCGGATTTACTTTTTTGTAACCCGGAAGCGGTGCATTGCATGGACGCTCATCATCTGTGATAGTATCACCCACGCGGGTATCTTTTACATTTTTAATACTTGCTGTGACATAACCAACCATACCTGCGGATAACTCATCGCATGGAATAAACTGTCCTGCTCCAAAATATCCAACTTCTACTACCTCTTCTACGGCTCCGGTTGCCATCATACGAATACGTGTACCTTTCTTTACTGTTCCCTCTTTGATTCGGCAAAATACAATAACACCCTTATAAGAATCATAGACTGAGTCAAAAATCAACGCCTGAAGCGGTGCAGACGCATCCCCTGTCGGTGCCGGAATTTTCGTCACAATCTGCTCTAACACTTCTTCGATATTGAGTCCCATTTTTGCAGAAATCAAAGGTGCATCTTGTGCTTCGATTCCAATGACATCTTCAATTTCATTTTTGACACGTTCCGGTTCTGCACTTGGTAGGTCAATTTTATTGATGACCGGAAATACATCCAAATCGTGGTCCAGTGCAAGATATACATTTGCAAGTGTCTGCGCTTCAATCCCCTGTGCCGCATCGACAACTAAAATTGCACCGTCACAGGCTGCCAGACTTCTTGAAACCTCATAGTTAAAGTCAACATGCCCCGGGGTATCAATCAAGTTAAAAATATACTCTTCTCCGTCATTTGCTTTATATACAATACGAACTGCCTGAGATTTGATTGTAATTCCTCTCTCACGCTCCAACTCCATGTTATCAAGCACCTGTGCCTGCATCTCTCTTGCAGTTAAAAGACCGGTTTTTTCGATAATACGGTCCGCAAGGGTTGATTTTCCATGGTCAATATGTGCGATAATACAAAAATTTCTGATTTTACTTTGTTCGATTCCTGCCATAAATTCGTTCTTTCTCCTCTAAACTGTTTTTCAACTTGAACTTTATTTTAATTTTAAAGTGATTTTTATCTCTTGCTAACGCTCAGTATAGCACGAGATTCCCTGCATGCGCAAGCGTTTCATGCCCCTGTCAGCACTTTGTTCAAAATGTCTGCAAGGGGCTGCATTGCGTTCATTTCTTCTTCTACCGTATTTGTCTGTGCTCCACATTCAACCAGCAAAGCTTTTGGTCTCAAGTGCAGATTATAGCGATATCCTCTTAGATAAATCGTACGAAACCAGTCCGGATAATATTCTTTGGCATACCGCGCAAGCTGAAGCGAAAATGCAAGATTATCCTGAATATAAGGATTCGGCAGATGGGAAAGTTCTCCATTTTGATTCGTCCGGCTTAGACCATTAAAAAACATAATCTTTGCCGTCGGCTTTCCGTTTATTTCCGTCACCAGCCGTTTCGCACCGGTTACTCCATCCCTGTGCAGGTCAATCACCACTTCAATACTTGGATTTTCCTCCAAAATCCGGCTGATGGTCTCCTGTGCATAGTTATAAGCCTTATTTCTGTCTAATTTTCCACCCATAATATCAAATGTGTCTGTCACATGCATGACGTTGTATCCGTATGTATCCCGAAGCAGAGTCGTCAAATACTCTCCCACCCCCACTATCATTGTGGAAGCATCCCCTGGAACAGAATCTGCAAATTCTTCCTGTGAATGACTGTGATAAATCAGAATCTGCGGATTTTCTGCCCCTGCACTCATCCGCAAATCCTTTTCCAAGAGTGTCACTGCATTAAGCTGTTCACTGTTAATGCTGGTTGTCTTATCTATCGTGTAAAAATTGCTGATGACAAAATTAAAATCCTGAAACTGCTCCAATGGAAGGTCCATGACCGGGGCACCTGCTGTCAATGTCCCCTTCTGCCCGTTTTCCGTTCCTGCATTTTCTTCAATCTTTTCTTCCGTATTTTCTTGCGTACTTTCTTCCGTATTTTCTTGCATGTTTTCTTCCACTGCACTTTTTTCCTCACTATCCATTCCTGTACTCTCCTGATTTTTTTCTTTCGGTCCCGCCTCCTGATTTTCCTTTGTCAGATTTTCAACTAAAAATTGTTCATTTTCTTTGATAATCTTCCGGTCGGTTTCCGAATCTGCCCCCGCCTGTTCAGAAATGCTTCGTACATTTATCCCACCTCTTACAAATAACCCACTTAAAATATTGGCACTAAGCGATGCGTCTTTTCCATCCGATTCTAATATCGATGGGAGATAAACCTCGACTGCCTGCTCTTCCAGATTTATTCCCATCCATACAAATGTCTCTTTATCAAAAGAGAACCCCTTCAAACTCAGATATCCTGCAAGAACGATAAAAATCCCCCATAAAACCAGCTTTGTCCTGTTTCCTTCTCTCATTTTGTTCCCCCTATCACCTCCTATCTTTATATGAGACAATCCCTGCGCTTTATGCCTTGTAAAGCGGACATTCGCAATCCGCTTCGCTACTTGCTCATGAACACAGATAAGTTCTGAACCTGCTTTTTAACAAAATACTCGGTTCAAACCCTCTGAAATTGTATAAGACAACCGTTTCATTGTCTCATCCACGTCCTTTGGCGTCACAAACATGCTGTATAACGCCGGTGGAATCATTTCCTCCAGAAATTCTTTCTTTTCTTTTTCTTCTAATGTCTGAAGCAGTTTTTCCATTGAATCCTGTACAATTGTTGCTGCATCCACCACCGTCGGCACTCCGATTCCGATTACCTTTACTCCAAGTGTCTCCTTTGTCAGCCCATTTCTGTGATTTCCTACACCAGAGCCCGGAATGATTCCGGTATCTGTAATCTGGATTGTACGATTTAACCGCTTTGTACTTCTTGCCGCAAGTGCATCAACCGCAATCACGACATCTGGTCTGGTCTCATTTATCACACCTTTTACAATTTCAAGTGTCTCCATTCCAGTCTGCGCCATCACCCCCGGAACGATCCCGCTGACTTGATACATGTTTTGTTCTCCCATTGCCTGTGCACCATATTCTAAAATTATATGGCGGGTCATCTTTAAATTGTCCACCACATCCGGTCCCAGCGCATCGGGTGTGACCTGCCGATTTCCAAGTCCCACCACCAAAACCGTCAATTCTTTTTTCTCCGGTATCAGTTTCTTAACCTGTCTTGCCAGTTCTTCCGAAATTTCTCTGTGATAACCCTCATCCGGTATAGATAGATTCGGTGCTTCCAAAGTCAGATAACTTCCCTGCGGACGCCCCATCGCCCGTGCTCCATTTTCGGTTTCAATTTTTACCAAAGTCGTACGGATATCTTTTTCCTCGTTATACTCTTCTTCAATACAGACGCCCCTGATTTCTACATTATCCTCCTCATATCTTTCTTTTGCTTCCAGTGCCAAATCGGTGTGTATTCTTCCTCGAATCATGCTGTTTTTCTCCCTCTTCATCAGATTTATTTCTATTTTTTGCATTTTCATAGATTTTATGTATTGACATTTTGCAATAAATAAACTAGAATAAAAAAGCATGTGAATACCAAAGTGCCCGTGTCTTCTTTGGTATCAGATAATAAACATACGAATACGAAATATAATAATTTTGGAGGTGTACGGATTTGGCTAATATTAAATCTGCTAAAAAAAGAGTTTTAGTAAACCAGAAAAAAGCTGACAGAAATAAATCTATCAAATCAGCAGTTAAGACTTCTATCAAGAAAGTAGAAGCAGCAGTTGTAGCAAAAGATAAAGAAGCAGCAGTTGCAGCATTAGCAAACGCTATTTCTACAATTGATAAAGCTGCTACAAAAGGTGTTTACCACAAAAACAACGCAGCAAGAAAAGTTTCACGTTTATCTAAAGCTGTTAATACTCTGAACTAATTTTAATAATAAAGATAAACTTAAAAAGAACCAATGGTCAACCGTCATTAACCATTGGTTCTTTTTTATTTTTGATTTTGTTTTTTTTACATGGTTTCGGCAATCGCTTCTGCCAGTTTTTCTACCTGTGCTTCCTGACCGTCTGCGAGTGCGGATTTAATTGTAACCGTATCTTCTATGAGATTCATGCCTTTTAAGCCCGCAAAAATTTCTTTCATCTGTTTTCCGCAGGTCACTGCCCAGGTTCCGTTTTCCATAAATGCTACAGTACGATTCTTTAAGCTGTGTGCTTCAATATCACGGAGTACTTCATCCATCTTAATAAAGATTCCGCCATTGTAAGTTGGAGCGGCAAATACCAGATGGCTGTACTGGAAAGACGCAGCGACTACTTCTGAAGTTTCAGCTACAGAGACGTCAAACATGGTTGTCTTAATCCCTTTATCGCGTAATTTGCATGCAAGAATATTGGCTGCATTTTCTGTATTTCCATATACAGACGCATACGCAATCATAACACCGCTTACTTCCGGTTCATATAAGCTCCATTTCTGATATTTTTCCAGATAAGCGCCGATATTTTCTCTCCATACAAATCCATGAAGAGGACAGATAGTCTTAATTTCTACAGTTGCAGCTTTCTTTAATAAAGCCTGTACCTGAACACCGTATTTTCCTACGATATTGGTATAATATCTGCGTGCTTCATCCAGATAATCACGGAAGAAGTCTACTTCGTCAGCAAATAATGCGCCATTTAATGCGCCAAATGTTCCAAAAGCATCGGCTGAAAACAAAGTTTTGGTTGTCAAATCATACGTAACAATGACTTCCGGCCAGTGAACCATCGGTGCAGCAAGGAAGGTAAACTCATGTTTTCCGGTTTTTAAGGTATCCCCTTCTCCGACTACTTTTATGTTCATCTTAACTGCATCGCCAAAAAACTGACGTAACATTCCTTCTGTTTTCTTACTGCATACCACTTCTGCTTCCGGATATAGCATCAACAGAGTACGGATTGTTGCGGAATGGTCCGGTTCCATGTGCTGTACTACAAGATAATCTAACGTTCTTCCGTTTAATCCATGTTCTACATTTTCGAGAAATGTTTTCTCTACTGCATGGTCAACGGTATCAAATACAACGGTCTTTTCATCTAATAATAAATATGAATTATAGGAAACTCCTCTTGGCACAGAATACACGCCCTCAAACATGGCAAGTCTTCTGTCATCTGCTCCTACCCAGATTAAATCATCTGCTACTTTTCTTGTGCAATACATTTAAGACCTCTCTTTCTCCATCTGTTCTTTGATGTCTCATTTTATCAATTACAGGTCTATTATATGCTTTTTTATTTTCTTTGGCAACTACAGTTTCTGCTGGATTTACGCTTTTTTCACCCATACCATCATTTCATTTTCGCCTCTGTTTGCCCATACATAATATGGAATAAATTTCAAATCAGCCGGAACTTCGGTATCTGGTTCTGCGATGGTATACAGTTCTTCCTCTTCTGGATTTTCTGAATTTTTCTGGCGTAATCCCTCTGTCAGCACTGTTTTTACCGGTTCTCCTGCGATTTTCTCAGCCTTTACTTCACAAACTGCCTTTGGACTTAAACGTACTAAATGTAAATCTGCACCGTTATCTGCTTCTTCCAGACAATACACAATCGGTCCCCTTACAACTGCGATTTTTCCAATATTTTCCCTTACCTTTGGATTCGTCTGAACCAGTCTTACTTCCATTGGGAATTCCACTTCTACTATTTCCGTTCCAGTCCACTGTTTTGTCACATAGAGATAACCGGCTCTTTCTTCTGTTTTGGCGCCTTCTATGCCTTTTACCTGATAATTTTTTGCCCACTGTGGAATTCTAAATGCCAGAGTAAATGGTTTTTCGGTTGCAGGCATTTCTACTTTTACTGTTCCATCCCATGGAAATTCAGATGTCACTTTTATTTCGATCTCCTGTCCATCCAGCTGTTTTTTGATTATTCCACCAATGTACAGATGTACAAATAAAGTATCTTTATTTTCGGTGTATGCATAAGTACTGATAGAACTTAATAATCTTGCAATGTTTGGAGGACAGCAGGCACATCCAAACCATTTCTGACGAACCGGTTTTACATGGAACTTTCTCTCATCTTTGTGGCAGGCTTCCGGAAGCACCTCCAATGGATTGACATAAAAGAAGCTCTTTCCATCTAATGCCATTCCACTTAAAACTCCATTATATAATGCACGTTCCATTACGTCAGCGTATTTTGCATCCGGTGTCATCTCCAACATTCTTCTTGCCATAAAGACCAAACCGATGGATGCACAGGTTTCTGCATAAGCGGTATCATTAGGTAAATCATAATTAAAGGAAAATGCTTCTCCAATATGGGTTGCACCGATTCCTCCGGTAATATACATTTTCTTTCTTGTCATATTGTTCCAGAGCACTTCACACGCTTTTAACAGACTTTCATCTTCTGTCAGTCTTGCCACATCTGCCATTCCACTGTAAAGATAAACTGCACGTACGGAATGTCCGACTGCTTCGTCCTGTTCACGAACCGGCTTGTGTGCCTGATTATATTCATAGCGCAATCCGTCTGGTTTCTTTTTCACTTCTTCCGGATGTTCATTGTCGTAATAATATGGTCTTGTTCCTCTCTCATCAATAAAGAAACGTGCCAGATTCAAGTATTTATCTTCGCCAGTTGTCTCATAAAGACGAACCAGTGCCATCTCTGCAATTTCATGTCCCGGATAACCTTTACATTTTCCTTCTTCTTTTCCAAAGCAGGAATCTACATAATCTGCATAACGCTTTGCTGCGTTTAATAATTTGTCTTTTCCAGTTGCATCATAGTAGGCAACTGCTCCCTCTAAGAGATGTCCTAGACAATATAATTCATGATTGTCTTTTAAATTTGTAAAAATCTTATCTTTTCCATTTAAGATATAATAAGTGTCCAGATAGCCATTTTCCTGCTGTGCTTTGCAGACAATATCAATCGCACCATCTGCAATCGCCTCTAATTTTTCATCCGGATGCTGGCTTAAAGAATATCCAACTGCTTCAATCCATTTATAAAAATCACTGTCTTGAAATACAAATCCGTAGAACTTGTCTTCGAGATGCCCAGGGTCTTCCGGAAGCGTCTCAAATCCACGAAATGTATAAACCGGCTCTTTAAATTCTGCTCCTTTCTCTCTTCTTTCCTTATTCTGTCTGCCTGCCGCTTCAAAATTATGCATACAGAAGCTTGGTGCAGCACCCTCTATCTCATCATTTAAAGCTCTCCACTGATACGGTATTACTTCTGTTCTTACTAATTCCATCTCTTTTTTCCAGAACGTATCTGTAATCTGTACGTTTTTTAAAGAAAGTGGTCTGCTGAATTTTGTCTTGTCCATGTAAATTTCCTCCCAAATCATTTTGATGTACTCTTGGAATCTTTCCCAAAAAGATTTCTTGTTTTTTATTATCTTTATTCTAGCAGTTTGAGCCTGCAGAATCCATTGCCAATTCGGAAATTTACATGTATAATTTGGAAAGATATGAACCTTCAAATTTTAATTATTCTGTATTAATTCTGTTTCAAAGGAGGATTTTTTTATGCTGAATTTAGAAGAAATGGCTGACCGCCGGATAACCGGTGCAAACTATATCACTTCCGTAAACGGAATGGTTCACCCAAACCGGATTATGGATGTGCACGATTTTTTATATATTTTAGATGGAGAATGGGAAATCTTTGAAGAAAACAAGGCTTATCATTTATCAAAAGATGATTTGTTAATTTTGTCTGCCGGACGCCATCACTATGGACGGATTCCCTGCAATGCCGGCAATCGTCACATGTACCTGCACGTCCTTCCTACCGCTTTGGAATCTGACAGCAAACACGGTCTTAATTCTAAAAAGCAGAGTTTTTCATCCACAAAAAACAGCATGGAAAAAATGGAATCCTCTTCTACTTTTCCATGCCATACCTTATTGCACTGTAAAGAACGGATTCTAATCCGCACTTATTTTCAAAATATTATTCGTGCCTACTGGTCGAAAAGCCCCCAGAAAGAACATCGAATTTCTTTATTATTTAATCTTATGCTCTGCGAAATTCATGAATTAAATGATAACATCTGCTCCAATCATAAAACCGATTCCCTTTTGGAAGAGGTTACGCAGAAACTTCAATCCAATCCTCAGGTTTTTTATACCGCTTCCGAAATTGCAGACAGCTATTATATCTGTGCCCGTACCTTAAATAACCATTTTTTTAAAAATTACGGAAAAACCTTTTATGCTTATCAAATGGAGACAAAGCTTGAAATGGTACGCGATTTTCTGATTCATCAACCAGACGCAAAACTTCACGAGGCTGCACTGAACTTCGGATTTTATGATGAATTTCACTTAAGCAAAGCCTTCAAAAAGCAGTATGGAGTCTCTCCCTCTAAATTCCGTGCTTCTTTTTAGTTTCAGTTTTCTTTGATAAGTGTCAAAAGCTCCTCACAGACTTTTGGTGTTCCGGTAACAATATCCGCAGCAATCACCGGTCTTATTTCCATACCATTAAAATCTGCTATTTTTCCGCCTGCTTCTTCAATGATTATCCAGCCTGCTGCAAAATCCCATAATTTCAGATTGCGCTCAAAAAATGCATCGCTGCGTCCGCAGGCAATCCATGCAAGGTCTAAGGCAGCCGAACCACTTCGTCTGATGTCCTGACTTTTACAGAATACCTTTTTAATCAGTTCAAAATTTTCATCTGCCAGTTCTTTTTTATATGGAGATGTTCCAACATTTACAATACTCTCAGAAAGAGAACCAGCCTCACTGACAGAAATTCTTTCTGTGCCAAGAAATGCCCCTTTTCCTTTCTGCGCCCAGAATAATTCCTTTGTATATGGCTGATAAATAATTCCAAGAACCGGTTTTCCTGCCTCAAACAACGCCAGAGAAATTGCACTGGAACGATAATCATGAATCAGATTTGTCGTTCCGTCAACCGGGTCAAGCACCCACATTTTTCCGTAGAAATCTACCTCTTTCTGGCTGTCTTCTTCTCCAAGAAACTGAATGTCCGGATACTGAACCAGAAGTTCCGCCTGGATAAACTGCTGAATATCCTTATCTGCCTCAGTTACGAAATCAGCCGGACCTTTCACAGAGATATCTCCAATCAAATCTCTTTGTGATAAAATTCCTGCTGCATCTTTCACAATTTTAATAATATTTTGTATTTCTATTTCCATTTCTTTTTCCTCTTTATCTTTTCCAAGGTATTTCTAACCTTTATTAGAACTGCATGGGAGCAGAACGATTCCTTATAAACTTTCCAGACTTGCAAAAAACAGTTCATAGAAATCATCTTCACCCTCCAGCATTGGAGAATTTTCTCCTCCACCATTTGTACTTCTTCTCATGGCTGCGTAAAATTCTTCTCCGGCGCTGATTAAATCCATATCATAGATTTCGTATCCCAATTCTCTGCAAGTTTTACAAAATGCGGAAACTGGATTTTTCTCATTTCTTGTATCAAATAATTTCTGCCGAAGTGACATATCCACCTTTGCCTTTTTTAACAGTTCTTCCAGCATTTCTTCTGTTTGCATGCTCGTTTTCCCTCTTTTCTCTTGTGCTGCATGAATGAAACAGCTTTACTAAACAATCTCATCCAAGAAAATCCTATTGATACAACAGATTTCTGCTTTTATAGTCTCACTTATGTTTTCTGGTATTTTATATCCCAATAACCACGATGTCAGTTCTGAAATTTCAAGTTCTATGGTTCGTTCTTTTTGTAAATTTTTCTCCTGTTGCTCATCTGACTCTTTTTTCCAAAAAACTTTTCCATCGAATACTTCAACAAAAGACTCCTTGTGATTGACATGCCAAATCCAAATTCCATCATTCTTTTCAAGCAGTTTATCTCTTACCTTTAACTGATAAAGCACTTCCTGCTCTGCTACATTATCTTTCAGGCAAATATATTTCAAAAACTCTGGAAGGTTCACGATTCTTACCATAATTGCAGGTTCTTGTTTTATCTTTTTGCAGTCATCAGCATTGGCATAAAGCAGACGCTGTTCTTTTTTCTCCATTCCCCACTCTGCCCTTAATGCCTTTATCTGATGTGGATTTTCCGGTGCTTTTAATGCTTCTAACCTTCCATTTTCGCTTTTTAATTCTTTCAGCAGAACTTTCACATAATCCTCATCCCGCCATGTAAACACATCATACCGTGCATTTAACCACTCATTCATCCAGTCTGCGATTTCCTTTGCCGACTCTTCTGTCACGTCCTGTTCCAGCCAGTCTTTTGATTTTAATTCCCACACCGGCTGGTCAAATACATACACAAAATCAAACGGCTCATAAATACGACGATCTGCCGGCATCAGAAAGCAAAACGGCATATCCTCCTGATACATATCCAAAAATGCCTGTTTTAGGAGACTTCGCATATATCCCTGACCTCTGTTTTCTATTTTCGTCGCAACACCGACCAGATAATCACAGATTACTTTTTGATTTTTAATATTCAACTGATAGGGATTTCGATGAATCATAGACAAAATTTGTCCGTCTTTTTCTGCCACGAGTATCCGATTTGTCTTTACTTTCTCTGTAAAATAATATTCCCGAAAGGAATCACTGTCCTCGAAAAATGCTTCACTCCAGAGCCCTTCACAGGCTCTTTTTTCCTCGTTGCTTAAATATCTATTCTTCATATCAAATCAACACTCCGATTTACCAAATCTGTTCTACCTGATATTTTCTTGCATAGTCAATTGGATTATAAGAAAGTTTTGCTTTTCTTAATCCCTCTAAGCCTAAATCGTCCTCACGGTTAATTAAAACAGCCTCCGGAAACTCTTCAATCAAAAACTGCTGATTAATAAACTGATACAATCCTCTGATTTCCGGATTTGCCTTTTCAATATGAATCACCGCCATCTGTTCCAACGGATTGTAGCTTCCAATCGTAAAGGCTTCTAAATGACCATCAATATAAACTCCGCTCATTCTGACATTCAGAAGCGAACAATTCTTTAAAATCTCATGGATTCCACGCACTTCATAATCCAGATGCTCTTCTACCTCTTCGCCCTTTTCTTCTCTCCAGCGATCCAAAAACTTCCAGACATCACCTCTGTCCGAGCAACACAAACGGCGGTACTCATATCTGCCCTCATATTCTCGTTTAAAGGCATTTAAATGGTTTTTCTTTTTATGCAGTTTTTTTCCAGACAAGGTACGCATTGCATTTCCATCATACAGATAGTCTTTTAAATCCACCTGTTCTGTAATCTTAAATTTATCCGGCATATTTTTTAAACCTAACTGTTCTACGGCTTCTTCATCTGCCAGATTAATATACAGTGGTGCCTTTAATTCTGTATTAAAATATTCCACCAATTTCCAAAAATAATATTCTAAATCTTCTTCACTACAAATCGGCATTGCAGAACCTGTTTTTCCATCTAAATCCATCAGCCATAAAATTGCCTTATTATCGCTGACGGCATATCTTACATTATAATACTCTCTCCAGATAAAACTGTCTAAAAACACACTGTCACAGGTTTTATTCGGTCGTTTACAGAAAAACGGATTTAGTTCTTCCAAATCTTCTGCTTCTACCGGTTTAAAGTTTAAATTCATTCGTTTCCTCCAAAATTACTTCCTATCGCTTTTTTAGTTCTGATTTTTTTCTTAGCGGTATTCTCCAAGGAAAAACAGCGCTACTGTCCCGGGACCGGAATGTGCTCCTATCGTTGCACTAATCGGATGAATCATAATGTTTTCAATCCCAAATTTTTCTTTTACCAGTCCTGCCACATACTCGGCATCGGCCTCACAATCTCCATGACTGACAAACACGGTTTCATTTTTATCACAATACCTTCCAATTCGTTCTTCCATCATAGAAACCAACGTCGCAAGAGATTTCTTTCTTCCTCTGACTTTTCCAATTGAAATCAGTTTTCCTTCATTATCTACGTGAAGCATCGGTTTAATATTTGCCAGTGTTCCTAAAACTGCAGTTGCCTTGGAAACTCTTCCGCCTCTGTGTAAATGATTTAAATCATCTACTGTAAATACATGGCACAGATGCAGTCTGTTTTCCAACAGCCAGTCACAGATTTCATCCAGGTTCTTTCCCTTGTCTCTTAATTTTACTGCATAATAGAGCAGTAACCCTTCCCCCATGGATGCAGCTAATGAATCCATTATCTTGATTTGTCTTTCCGGATATTTTTCTTTTAATTCCTCTGCTGCTATACGGGCACTGTTGCATGTCCCTGACAAACCGGAAGAAAAGGCAAGATATAAAATGTCTTTTCCCTCCTGTAAATAAGTCTCAAACATTGCCTCTGCCATTGCCGGATTCATCTGGGAAGTTGTCGGCATTGCTCCTTCTCTCATCTGCCTGTAAAACAGCTTTGTATCAATCGGATTCTTTTTATCATAAACTACTCCGTTCATACTGCACGGAAGACATTCATAACCTACCTCATGCTCATTTAACCATTCAACTGGCATATCTACGGTATTATCTGTCAGAATTACAAAATTATACATAGGCTGTTTCTCCTAACTTTTTTATTTTTTTATTTTACTTCATTTCTTTTACAGTCTCAATCGCTTTTTGAAGCTGAGTGTCCTCACTCTTATCAATACTAACCTGATTTTTTAACTCATCCGGCAAATCCACCTCAATATCCGGATCTAAACCTGTTCCATGGATGCATCTTCCGCTCGGAGTATAATACTTGGAAATAGTCATTTTTACTGCACTTCCATCAGAAAGATTAAAGATTTGCTGAACAATTCCTTTTCCGAATGTGGTCGTTCCTACCAGTTTTGCCACTTTGTAATCCTGAAGCGCACCGGAAAAAATTTCTGCTGCACTTGCACTGTTTCCATTTACGAGTATTACCATCGGCTTGTCAAACTGGTCAGTGCCTGTTGCATTATATTCATTTTTCTTGCCATTTTTGTCTTCGGTATAAACAAGCAGTTCTTCCGGAAGCATCGAATCCAAGACATCACATACAGAAGTTAAAAGTCCGCCCGGATTATCTCTGACATCTACAATCAGACGCTCCATCCCCTGATTATTTAAATCTTCTAAAGCTGTTTCATACTGGCTCGCCGTAGTTTCTGCAAACTGGTTAATCGTAATATAACCGATCTTATTATCCAGCATTTCATGTTCTACCATTGGTGCTTCTACGGTATCAAGCGTTACTTCTACTTCGCGGTAATCGCTTTCGCCTTCTCTTAAAATAGTCAGTGTCACGGTATCTGATTCCGAAGTTTTTATCATTTTTACGACTTCACTGAGTTCTTTGTCTGTGATATCCTCGCCATTGACCTTGACTAACTGATCCTGCGGCTGTAATCCTGCTTCTGCTCCCGGTGCTCCCTCAAAACATTTTACGACGGTCACTGCTCCGGTAGACACATCTTTTTGCATCGTCACACCGATTCCACGATAAACCCCTTCGGTGTCTTCTGTCAGTTCTTTATACTCTTCTGCTGTATAATAAGTAGAATACGGGTCGCCAAGTCCAGCCATCAACCCCTTATAGAGATAAGATTCCAGTTCATCATTGTCAATTTTATCCAGATAATATTTATCAATCAGGCTTTCGATTGCTTTTGCTTTCTGAACCGATTCCTGATTTACCGCATGGTCTTTATTCGACAAGACATAGCGTCCTCCAAATATCCCACCGCCTACCAGTACGGTACACAATACACCGGTCACAAACCCCTTTACTTTGTTTTTTTCCAACTTTTCTGTCTCCTTTCACAAAACAAGGAGATACAGCCAGAATTTTCCTGGCTATACCTCCTTCTAATTTGCCTAAATATCTCTGTTGACACTTTTATTATACTCTTAAATGTTTTCTTACAGAAAGAATACTTCCAAAGAATCCGATTCCAATTCCAAGACCTAACCCGACCGGAAGTAAAATTCTGAATACATGCCATACGTCAAGGAACTGAAGGAAGCCTGTGAGAAGATGGAATTTTGTCATTACATAGTTAATGACCTGATTATAAAGTCCATACAGCACTGCCATCGGAATTACTGCACCGATAATTCCCAGAATAATTCCTTCAATTACAAATGGAACTCTTACAAAGAAATCCGTTGCACCAATCAGCTTCATAATTCCAATCTCTTCCTGTCGTACAGAAATACCCATTGTGATAGTATTGCTGATAAGGAAAAATGCAACCGCAAGTAAAATAAAAATAATTGCTAATGATACATATCCAATCAGTTTATTGAATGTAGACAGGGTTTTTGCAGCCGACTGTGACTGGCTTACCTGACGAACGCCATCCATCTTTTCAATTTCTTTTACTACTTTATCCTGTGATTCTACATTTTTTAAATAAACCTGATAACTCGCTGAATTTGCCAGAGGATTATCCTGGTCACGGAATCCTTCTGCAAGTGTGTCATCACCACCAAGGTATTCATCCCGAAATGCTTCCCATGCCTGGTCTGCAGATACATACTCTGCACGTTCTACTTCCGACATTTTTTTGATTTTAGAACCGATATCATCAATCTGTTCCTGTTTCACACCCTCATCAAAATAAACGACAACTGCTACTCCCTCTTCTGCGGAATGAACCATATAACGGAAGTTCATAACCAGAGAGAGGAAAATTCCAAACAGGAAAATACAGGCTGCCATAGTTGCAATCGATGCCAGGGAAAATCGGATATTTCTCCAGATATTTTTAAATCCCTGTTTCAATATGTATGTCATCGTACTAACTCTCATACTGATATCCACCTTCTTGTTCGTCGCTAATGATGACGCCTTTCTTCATCGTAATTACACGTTTCTTAAATGCATTTACGATTTCTCTGTTATGGGTAACTACAAGAACGGTCGTTCCGCGCTCATTAATTTCCTCAAGCAGTTTCATAATTTCAAAAGAGTTCTTCGGGTCAAGGTTTCCGGTCGGCTCATCGGCAAGCAGAATGTTTGGACGGTTTACAAGTGCTCTTGCAAGTGCCACCCTCTGCTGTTCTCCACCGGAGAGCTGGTCCGGACGAGATTTATATTTCTCTGCAAGACCTACCAAAGTCAATACTTCCGGCACTCGTTTTTTAATCACACGTGTCGGTTTTTCAATTACCCTCTGTGCAAATGCCACGTTTTCATAGACATTTCTGTCTTTGAGCAGACGGAAATCCTGGAATACAACTCCAATTCCCCTGCGGTATTTTGCGACCTTTCCGCGTCTTAACTTATTTAATGCATAGCCATTTACTGTAATTGTTCCGGCTGTCGGATCAAGTTCTTTCAACAGAAGCTTAATCAGGGTAGATTTACCTGAACCGCTGTTTCCTACGATAAAAACAAATTCACCCTCATCTACGTGCAGACTCACATTGTCAAGTGCCGGCTGACCCTTGCTGTATGATTTACTCACGCCATTTAAATCAATCATAAAAATCCTCCTGTTTTCCTGATATCTGACCCCTCTTTAAGATATCAGTAATCAAGTGTTTCCATATACTTCATGTATTTTACTACCATCAACGCAATCTTAAATGTAATTGCATCTTCAAACACCCGCAAATCCAGACCTGTACTCTTTTGCAGTTTATCCAGACGGTAAACCAGGGTATTTCTGTGTATATACAACTGTCTGGAGGTTTCTGAAACATTCAGGCTGTTCTCAAAAAATTTGTTGATTGTAGTCAAAGTTTCTTCGTCAAAATCATCCGGTGATTTGCTGTCGAATATTTCCCGAATGAACATTTTACAAAGTGGAATCGGAAGCTGATAAATCAGACGTCCAATACCAAGTGAACTGTAGGCAATTACTTCTTTTTCACCAAAGAAAATCTTTCCAACATCCAGTGCCATACGTGCTTCTTTGTAGGAACGTGATACTTCTTTTAATTCTTTTACAATCGTACCATAAGCAATGTGGGTATTGCTGTCTTTTTCAACTCCAAGGGTTGTCAGAATTGTATTTGCAATTTTATCCACCTGTGGGTAACTGTCGCTTTCTGAAAGTTCTTTTACAATAATAATACTTTTCTCATCGACTGCTGTGACAAAATCGCCATTCTTTCCTCCGAGAACATTTTTTACGTTCTCTAAAGAACCATAGTCTTTATCCTGGTTGGTTTCCAGAATAAATACAACCCTGCGCTGGTCAACTTCGATGTGTAATTTCTTTGCTCTGTTATGAATATCAACCAAAAGCAGATTATCTAACAACAGGTTTTTAATAAAGTTATCTTTGTTAAAACGCTCTTTATATGCAGTCAGAAGACTCTGAATCTGAAAAACAACCAGTTTTCCAAGTGTATAGACATCCTCCCCTGCACTGTTAATCACCAGTATATATTCTAACTGATGGTCATCATGCACTTTAAAATACTGATATCCTTTAATTACCTGACTGTCTGCTTGTGACTGTGCAAAAGCCAACACTTCATCCTCTGTACATACAGTTTCAGAAAAGGTCGATGCGAGCACTTTCCCTTCTGTATCAGTAATGCACAAATCTGTTCTGGTTATGGAACGAAGTCCATCTAACGTGTTCTGTAATACCTGGTTTGAAATCATGTATATACCCTCTTTCATCATATAGTTTATTCTACGTCATACAGCTTTAACTTTCTTTTTTTGGCTGTTCTGACACGCATTGTTCTTTCCCCAAAAAACAAAAACCTCACTTTATATAGTAATACATAACAGAAAAAAAATAAAGGGAAAATGCAAAATATTACATATTTTTTTCAAAATGTAACATTTTGTTCATATTTTCTCTTTATCATTTTTGCAGTGATGTCTCTTAATTTTTCTCATCCTCATTGAACTGGGAGACTAATTTTTTAAAAGAACTTTTCTCCAGTATTTTTTCCAACCAGCGTTTTTTTACACCGGTTTCTTTCTGGATTTCTGCACGTTCTCCAAGACAGAAAAAAACTCTTGTATTCATTTTTTTTCGATGTTTTTTTACAAAACGCTCGATACTGAAATCTCCGGAACACCCTAAAACCGCCTGTGGTGCAAGTGCATTAATATCATTGATGATCTTATCGCAGTCATCCTCACTGCCATCTTTTAAACTGCCCTTTCCAAGAACCACGATTTCAGGATATTTCTCCTTGACGTAATTAAAAAATGCATTGGCCTCTTCTTCCGTCTCTCCAAGCAGATAAATCTGATTCTGATAACGGGAGAGATACCAGAACAAGGTTGCAAAGAAACTATGCCCAAGCACTTCCTCTTCCATACGCGTGTCATCCATATTTGCAGCCTCTAATACTTCCGGTTCATCCACAACTCCCTTATCCAGACTGTCGATGTATTCCTTAAGTTCCTCATCTTTCTGCGCTGCAAGAAGAATTTTCATGTTAATCACACCGTAAGTTGCCAGAACATCATCCCTGTTCCAGTTTTCGTTAATATTGTCCATTACTTCGTCCACATAGCATTTCTCAACTGAAATACCCAGAACTTGTATTTTTTCACTCATAAAACTTCTCCAGTAATTTTTAGTAACGTGGTTCATCACGTGTTTGTCTTTTTACTATAGCAGAATGGAGTGATTTTTTCAACCCTTGTCCCCTCACAGAGACAGTTCCTGTCTATAAAAAACATTCGTTTTTCTTACACAAATCTTTAATCACTTCACCTGCTATAATCAGACCGGCTACCGATGGAACAAATGCCGTACTTCCCGGAATATTACGTCGTTCCGTACATTTATGTTTTGCTCCGGGAGGGCAGATACAGTTGGTTCTACAGCTGATTGACATATCCTCAATTGGACGGATTGGCTGTTCTTCTGAATAAACGACTTTTAATTTCTTTATACCTCTTTTTTTCAGTTCTCTTCTCATGACTTTTGCAAGCGGGCAGACTTTTGTCTTATAAATATCTGCTACTTTAAATGCACTCGCATCTAATTTATTTCCTGCACCCATACTGCTGATAATCGGAATATTTTTCTCTTTTGCCTTCATGACAAGTTCCAGTTTCGCTGTCACGGTGTCCACTGCATCTACCACATAATCATATTCCTCAAATGGAAATTCATCTGCATTTTCAGGTAGAAAAAAGGTCTTATGAATTCGAACATCCGCCTTTGGATTAATCTCAAGGATTCGCTCTTTCATCACATCTACCTTGTATTTACCCACCGTTTTTCTTGTTGCAATAATCTGTCGGTTTAAGTTGGTCAAACAGACCTTATCATCATCAATCAAGTCAAATGCTCCGACTCCACTTCTAACCAGTGCTTCACAGACATAACCGCCAACACCTCCGACACCAAACACCGCAACTCTGGAATTTTCCAGACGTTCCATTGCCTCTTTTCCCAACAGCAATTCTGTTCTTGAAAATTGATTTAACATTTCTTCACTCCTTATATCATAAAGAGGCGGATGCATCTTTCCTTACATCCGCCTTCATAACCTATTCGTCTAATATGTTGATTTTATAATATCTGTTCCCACTTGTCAAGACATTGGGGACGGAGTTTTGTGGCATTTTAAGCCAGAAAACTCCGTCCCCAATAATTATTTTCTCAGATACATCTGTTCCCCAATCAGCCGACGTACTTCATCGTAGTCCACTGGTTTATTAATATGACCATTCATTCCAACCTCAAGTAACCGCCTCTGGTCCTCCAAAAATGCATTTGCAGACATTGCAAAAATTGGAAGATTCGCATCCATTCTTGGCCTCTTACGAATTACTTTTGTAGCCTCCCAGCCATCCATAATCGGTATCTGAATATCCATTAAAAAAGATTTCTCATTTATTTTGCTTCTATTGCATTTGGATAAATTCTCTGCATCGTCTTATCATCATAATGCTGATCCAGCCAGATTTGAAGACTGTTTTTTGCCTCCACCTGACTGCTTCTCTCATTATATCGAATAAGTGCCAGACAGGACATCATAATATTACAACTCATGAATACAATTAAAACCCAGGTCACCATTTTTCCAATTTTTATCGGTATCTTTTCAATTCCTTTTTCAAAAAACGGAAATAATTTCTTGAACCATACAACAGCCGCAATTCCCCAGAAAAAGCAATATAATAGGTTAATTCTTCCACCCAGATTAAATGGAATCTTACTATAATCCCAGAATACTTTTCCAAACATCATTTCGGTAAATACACTACACAAATACTCATAGGCTCCGCCAAGCAAAGTTCCTGCGGTAAATAAAAAACTGTCACTTTTGTCTTTATATTTATAAAGTAAGGCAGTAACTGCACCAATTGCAAGCCCCCATACAATACTAAAAGGTCCCCACACCACACTGCTTCTGCTCATCCATATGCCTGCTGTGATACGGCAGAAAATCGTCTCTGTAATATCTCCTAAAAATGCCCCGATGAAAAACAGCATCACTATTTTATAAAAACCACATCCTGCTGCAAATATCTCTTTACTGGCAGTCACTGCCTCGGCTTTCACAGCCTTTGGATACGCCTTATGAATACGTGACTGTACATGTACCGTAATCCATCTTGCAATTTTAGCACTGATAGAAACAAAACGATTGTTTGCTTCCTCCCATTTTTCCAGTTTTTCACTTGTTCCTCGAAGCAAAATATAAGAGGCCAGTGCATCAAATGCCAAAGCTCCGATTAAAATCAAAAGAATAAAATGAATTAAAAATTCCGGACAGATATTTAGAAAATCAAGCAAGAGTCGATTGCTCCATTTTACAATTACATAGCCTAATGCACCCCAGATAATTGAAAATGGAAGGCAGATATATCCATCCAGATTCCACTTAATATCTGAATAATCCCACCATCTCTCATGATAAATTTTCTGAATCAGATGCCCTGCAATCCATTCTACCACAGAAGCATAAACTGCCGAAAATAAAAACAGCCATAATCCGCTCAGTTCCTGTAACCATATGGTAATCAATACTGCGCCAATTCCATAAATAATACAAAACGGGCCATTGATTAATCCTCGATTTACCACCTTTCGCTGTCTTACGGTTGCAATGACTGTCTCCAACACCCATCCCAAAAAAGAATAAATTAGAAACAGCCATAATAATTCATATCCCGTAAATTGATTCATCTAAACTCCTCCTCTCTCGTACACCTTTTGCCTGAGAATCTTTCCAACTGCTTCTGAAAACTGATTCATATCCTGAATCTTTATCCAGTCTCTTCCAAAAATTCTCTGCGCAGTTTCCATCTCACGACTGCCTCCCGTAAAAATTCCAATTACTTCGATTCCTTTCTGTCTTAGTGCATGAACTTCTTTTTCGGTATCTAAAACGGCAATTTCATCCATATATTCATTATTTTTGTAAAACACTCCCTCTCCGATTTCCTGATCATCCTGCGGACTTGCATCCGTAAGCACTAAAAGCAGTTTTTTCTCTTTTTGGCTCTTTTCCATCAGATATCCCGCTGCCCGAAGCGCAAGACCATCCCTGTTATTTCCGGCCGAAACATAGTGAAACAGCTCCTCTTCCCTTTGTTTTTTTTCATACTCTTTAAAAATGCGCATCACAGTAAATCCCCGGATACTACAATAAGAAGAAATCTGAAATGGAATCTGGCATGCTCTAAGTGCCTTTGTAAGCACACAGGCTTGTGCAGAAATAAATTCTTGCTGTTTTTTTCTCGAAGAAGAGGCATCCATTAAAATATCAACCGAAAATTCCGGACATTCTTTTTCTTCTTTTTTTTCAAACACTCTGGGATTTCCAAGATAAACTGCCTGCCATACTTTTGGAGCATAGATTGTTCCATAACGTGCCAGTTCAACAGATTGTTCTTTTTGTGTTTCTACAAAAATCCGAAGCTGCTGTACTAATTTTCTCGCACTATTTTCATAAATCATACGATTCTTTTCAAAATATTCCTTATTCTTTTCATACTGCACCTGACACTGTTTTTGAAATTCCCGGATCTCACCAGATTCTTCATTCTGTTTTGCTTTCTCTCCCCTTGTAAACAGCAGATGCGTATTCTTATGATTTCCAATACAAAGCCGTTTTTCTATTTCTTTCCGTTCATACTCACTATAAATACTTTGACCAAAACACCCCTCTACATACTGTTTTGCCTGTTCCGGATTATTCTTTAAAGAAAATTGAAACAAATAATGCTTTTTTTGTTCCAAACTTCCCGCATATCCACCCTCTGTCTCATTCTTATCTTCATAGTTTTTTGTCCGTACATAAGTTGCACTAACCTTTCCAAAAGAATGAAAGGCAGACGAAACCCTCTGTAAAAAATAAATTCCTGTTTCTTTCTTTCTTAAAACAGGCTTATAAGAAAAATAATGTTCAAACACTTCACTGCTTTTTTCTATCATTTCTTCTAGTGTCATTTTTCCTGAAAAATCAAACTCCGAAAGAAGCGCCTGTTCTTCTTTTTTTAATCCCGACGATTTTCCAAGAATCTGACTGCAGTGTCCATTTCGAATCCGGTCAATCAGTGAATATTCTTTCTGACTTCGATAATGCCGTACTGTTTCTTGTGCATATTCCTTTCTCAATTCTTTTAAAGAAGAACGACTAGTCTGTTCCTTTTGATATACTGCATTTTCCAGTCCAATCCAGAACAGCCCCTCAAGCGTCTCCTGATTTTTCCCATTCAGCATCTCAAAAAACTCTTCCATTTTTTCCCTATTATACCATTTGTAACAAAGTCCGATAATCAGATTCAGATAAATATCGGCCGTTCCATCCAAGGAAAATGCCAGAAAAAGAGGTTCAAAATCATAACACTGTGCCGCTGACCATATAAAATTTTTTGCTCGTTTTGCTTCTATTCTATCTTGTTCTTCCATCTTTCCCTCAGTCAAAAAATATCCTTTCGCTCCACTTTTCGTGAAATTCTTGCCCGAATGGTATCCCGAATTAATGTCTGTTCATACTCGTCAAATGTTTTATTCGTAATTCCCATATCAAGTGCTGTATAAACTGACACCCCTTTTTCTATCAATGCAATCGCATCTAATAAACCTCGAAGATCTAATGCTTTTGACGAAAGTTCACCATGTTCACATTTTTTCTGGAGTTCCAAAAATACTTCAGCAAATTCGACTGCCATCTTCTTTCTCATTGCCGGATATTGATCTAAAATTAATTTTACCAGATTCCCTGTTGAAATCATTGGCATCTTTATCACAACAAATCTCGATACCAGAGCTTCATTCAGTTCTTTTGTTCCAAAATATCCATAATTCATTGTGGCAATCAGTCTGGTCGCCGGATGCAGTTTCATACGCTCATATCCCGGAACATCAATACACCTTCTAAAATCCAAAGTCGAATGTAAGACTGCCATTGCCTCGCTCTTTGCCATATTAATTTCATCTAAAATCGCAAAGCCTCCGTATTTGGCTGCATTGTAAATCGGTCCCGGACGAAACTGCACCTCTCCATTTTTAAACGTATCCATTCCAATCAAAGATGCGGCATCGGTTGCCACATGAAAAGAAATATCCCACTTCGGTCTTTGAAACACTCCCGCCAGATTTTCTGCAAAAATATTTTTCCCCGTTGCTTTATGTCCAACTAAGAGCAGATTCTTTCCACATAACAGAGCACTGACTGCCTGCTCCCAGATTTCCCTGCCATAATAAATGGTATCCGGCATTGGAATCCTGCTTTTTTGAGTTTCTTCTACAGAAAAAGAATCTCTGGTTTTTCTGATTTCTTCCACTAACTCTTTTCTAATTTCTAATTGTTCCAGTAAATCGCTCAATGTCTTTTGCTTCTTTCTTTTTTATTTTTCATTATAAAAAAAATAGCCTGTAAAATCAAATCTGATTTTACAAGCCATAATTAATGATAAATACAAAAAAGCGGGTGATGGGAATCGAACCCACATATCCAGCTTGGAAGGCTGGTGTTCTACCACTGAACTACACCCGCATCACAATGCATTAACTATAATACCACAATTTTCAGAAAATGCAAGCATTTTTTTTTTTTTTATTTTGCAGAATTCTCCATACGTTTTAATTCTGGCAATATGGTACTTAACATTGTGATAAAACAAAAACTTCCACCAATCACATTTGATACCGGCTCTGCCAGAAATACACCTCTTGTTCCCATATGTAATGCATAAGGCATCAGATAAGTCAGTGGAACAACAATAAATACCTTCCGAAGCAGAGAAAAAAAGATTGCCTGTTTCTTTTTATTAAGTGACTTAAATACTGTCTGTCCAATATACTGCAGATCCATAAAGATAAATGCTGCAAAATACTGTTTTAATGCAATCACGGCATCTTTCATTAGTACTTCATCTGAACTGAAAATCCGAATTAGCGCATGAGGCGCTAAAATAATTACACTCCACATAACAGCCGTATATCCCAAAATCATACTTGCCATTATAACTCCTGCTTTTCGCACACGTGCCGGACGACGGGCTCCATAGTTATAACTCAAAATAGGGGAAGCACCCTCATTCATTGCATAAATCGGAGTTTCTACTAACTGACGCACACTCGAAACAATCGTCATAACAGAAATATAAATATCTCCACCTGTGACAGAAAGCACATTATTACAGCAAATGCTCACCAGACTATTTGTAAGCTGCATGATAAATCCAGAAGTGCCCAGACTGACAATATTCTTCGCATATCCGATGCATTCCGAAATCTCTTCTTTCTTAAGAAAATGAACTCTTAATTCAGCTCTTCCGGTAAGAAAGAACAAAACAAATACTGCTGACAGACCCTGAGAAAGTACCGTTGCAATTGCTGCACCACGCACTCCAAAGTTCAATACAAAAATAAACAACGGATCAAGTAGTAAATTTGCAATTGCTCCAATTGCAACCGAAAACATTCCGATTGTTGAATATCCCTGAGCATTGATAAAAGGATTCATTCCTACTGCAACCATAGATGGCAGTGTTCCAATCAGATAAATCATCATATACGGATATGCATAAACCAAGGCGCTCTCTGAGGCTCCAAATAAAATCAAAAGCGGCCGGGCAAATAGTAATCCAATCATCATTAAGACAACCGCACTGCAACAGACCATCGAAAACGAGGTATTCATGATACGTCCTGCTTCCTGCTCTTTCTTCTTTCCTCTGTAGATAGAAAACAACGGAGCACCACCGCTTCCAAACAGATTTGCAAATGCAGTAATAATTACAACCAAAGGAAAGCATAACCCTACTGCGCCAAGTGCTGCCGTTCCCACCTCTGGAATTCTTGCGATATACACACGATCTACAATATTATATAAAAGACTCAAAATTTGCGCTACAAGCATTGGAAGAGCCGCACCAAGAATATTTCCCGTCACAGTTCCATTTTCAAAATCAATTCTTTTCATTTTTACTCATTCCTTTTCTTTTAGGATAAAGTTTCATCATAGAAAACTCCGTCACCCTTGGCTATTATTATCTCCGTTTACGGAGTACCTTTCGAATAAAGAAAATCAATAACAGAACAATCAAAACTGCCACAGTAATGATTCCAATCATTAACATAAAAAACTTGTTTGGATTTTTCAACAATTGAACAAGGTTTCTACTATTTTCTACTACTTTACGTCCATGTGTGGTTGCATAATACTCAGATACATTTGCAATCCCATCGCCGTCTGTATCATCAAAGGACTGCATATACCTTGCAATTGCAACCCATGCTTTTAGTTCCTGATTTTCTTCCATAATTGCGTATTCTTCCAAGTCCTCAATTGGATTTCCCTCTTTGTCTTTCGGAATGATTGATAATAAACCATAAGAGATATCCATCACAGAACCTAACATCTGTCCTGTGTAAAGGTCTGTTACTACATGATAGAGTTTATCATCCTGAATTTCTTCTCGTTTTCCATCCTGTCCGGTTAGATAACAATCTGTCACTTTATTTAAAATCATCCGGTGCGGATTAAAGTTAAAATTCAACCCACTGCAATACAATCTTGCAATTGTCATAAAATCTGAAATCGAAGCATCAATCTCTGCTACCAGCTTTAACTCCTTTCCAGTCAGATAAGCACTAATTAAAGGATATCCCGCCAGCCCATCTTTTCCGATTCCCAGTGAAAAAGAATTATAGACAGATTCTACCGTAATTTCTCCTTTCGCATAAGTATCCCGTACCGTCCCACTTGGGACTACCGCCACGTCTACCGGGTCTCCATCGTAGTTATCTGAATTTTCCACTGCATATACATAAGCATCTGATATTATATCACCAAGATTTAATTCCTCATGCTTCGTGCCCATTTCATCCAGACTATTAAATTCAATATCATTTTCCGCAAGTACTTCTTTTCTTGTATATCCAAACTTTGCAAGATAATTTATATCTACCGTATCCATTAATGCATCAATTTTCGCCTGTGTTGTCTCATCCGGATTCACTTCATCCGATACCGGAATCAGCTCATAAGAGGTTGCCTTCCACCGTCCATCATCCTTTTGTGTCATGGAAATTGTTCCAAGATTTTTTCCATATTCACCGCAGGATACAATATAGGTATTTCCATGTTGAATTGGTTTGTCTAATTGTGAATGTGTATGCCCACTAATAATCAAGTCAATATCCGGAACCTCTTTTGCCAGAATCTCATCTTCTGATTTGTCTGCATCATCCCATGTTCCACTATGAGACACGCAGGCAATCATATCTACCTTTTCCTTCTTTTTGATTTTTTCTACTGTTTGCTTTGCCGCTTTCACCGGATCTTTCCATACCAATTCACAGGTTGGAGCACAGACAAGTGCATCTTTTCCAAATACACCAAGTACTGCTATTTTTATATTACCTTTCTGAACAACTACATAATCCCTCACCTGATATTTCTCAAATGCTGATTGTATCTGCTTTTGACCTTCGCTTAAACCTGCTTCTTCCATCGCATCCCAGTCTACATTACACAATACCAGACTCGGTACTGTATCACCGGAATTTTTAGCTACATTCAACATATCTGCCAGTCCCTTTGATTGATAATCAAATTCATGATTTCCCAATGTAGTCACGTCACATCCTATCTGACCAAGCATCCTAAGTTCTGCTGCTTCTGTGTCATATACCGTCTGAATCAGTGTTCCCATTGAAAAATCTCCACCATCCAGTACAAGTGTATCTGGATTCACTTTCTTATGCTCATTTATCAATGTTTTTAATTTTGCAAAACCTCCTGCCTCTTTTTTCTCACCATTTACTATTGTTGTAAAACTGTTCAGATGAGAATGCGTATCATGGGTAAACAATATATCAAGCTGTTTTGGCTCTGTCTTTGCCCAAACCTGCATTCCTGTCATTAAAGGTAATACTATTACGGCTATGAGCCAAATTACTACTAACTTCTTCCATATTTTTGTCATAACTTTAACCTGCCCTCTTTGTATTTCTTATTAATTTTATCATCTAACACAAAGAAACGCAAACCAGAAAACCAAAGGTGACTGTATTTTCTGATTTAAGATTTTTACTTCTTTTGGTTTTATGGAATACTGTTTTTAAGACATAACGCTCCCCACCCCAACAATTGATTCGGATACGGTTCTATCAGTAAATGTCTTGCTCCTCGAATCAAATACGCTTTCACTTTCTCTCCATATAAATACGGGTCATTTCCTCTCACAATTCCAAATTCCATTAAAAGTGCTGCACTTCCAGTTACAAATGGCGTTGCAAAGGAAGTTCCACTCTGTGTCCGATATCCTCCTCCCACCGCTGTTGTCATAATATTTACTCCTGGTGCTGCGATATCTGGCTTTATCAGACGGTTTTCTCTTGTATATCCCCTACCTGAAAAATCTGCAACTGCCTGATATCTGGAATCATAAGCTCCGACAGAAACCACTTTCTGTGCTGTGGAAGGAATCGTAAGCGTTGTCTCCGGCATTGGATAAAGAAATCTCGTCCCCTGGTTGAGCACACTTCCCGATGGAAGCCACATATCATACGTTCCATCTACAACTTTTTTCGGAATCAGATTAATTTTCCAGATACCGGTATCCACATAAGTGTTAACCGGAATAAAATCCAGATAAATTTCCTGTGCCGTACTAAATGGCTTTGGCTCTCCATAGTAAATCAAAATCTCTGTGTTTTCCAGACGAAATCTCTGTGTTCCAAGCTCTTCCCGAAATGGTCCTGCCACCTCTCCATTTGGGTGTTCCAAAGAAAACTCTATTTCATCTACATACTGTTTCCAAATCTGCAGGTTGATGCTCCGCTCATAGTCTCCAATTTGCAGGGGAACGACTTCATTTGAATTACCCAGTACTCCCGAAGTGTGCGTTGCCTTATTTCCTTCATTTCCGGTTCCCACGCAGATAACATTTCTTCCGATAACTGCCACGGTATCCAGATAAAATTCAAGCAAGGATTCTCCATCATGCGAACCATAATTATTTCCGAAACTCAAATTTAACGCAAGTGGTTTTCCAAGCCTGACTGCCGTTTTGATACAGTAATCAATTCCTTGCATCAATTCCGTTGTTCTCGGAAATCCTTCTGCTCTTGGATTTCCAAGTTTCACCACAATCAATTCACTTTTGGGTGCAACTCCACGATAGACTCCTTTTGACGCTCTCCCATTTCCGGCTGCAATTCCCATCACACCTGTTCCATGCCCGCTCAAATCCCGGCTCGGAACAACCGCATACCGCTCTGCGGGAGTCCTTTTTGCCAACGCTTCCTCTATTTGCTCTTTTGTATATTCCGTTCCAATCTCATATCCCTCTGGTGGATTTCCCGATACACTCTGATCCCAAAGCCGCAAAATCCGGCTGGTTCCATCTTCATTACAAAAATCTGGATGACTGTAATCAATACCCGAATCCACACATCCAACTAGAACTCCCTCTCCAAACAGGGAATTTCCCTGCAAAAAAGACTCATCCTGCACTGAATTGATACAAGAAGATGATCGTCCCTCATTTACGGCAAAAAATAAACGCTTGGGTTTTTCTATAAATTCAACCCCTGCGTCATTTGCCAATCTCTCTATTTGATTTTGTGAAAGCGTTAAAATTGCAAAACCTCCCAAAAGCCTTACGGTCTGGATTTCCGGATTTTCAAAAATCTCCGGTTCTCCAGAATATTTTACAATCACCTCCCATTTTCCTTGTTCTGTTTCATAACCAACCGATAAATTTTCTGATTTTTCCAATTCCTCCGGTGTGGCATTCAATGCCAGATTTAATAGATTTTCCAGTTTTTGATTTTCCATTTAGCTTTTTTCTTTTCCATTTTTTATAGTGTATGCTGAGTAAATCTTTCTGTACAAAAAAGGTGACTCTCCACCTTCTGGAGAATCACCTTTTGAATCGATTCTTTCTATTATTTTTTATTACTGATTTACATATTTATGAATGGTTGCTCTTACTGCTCCTTTTCCTGCAATCATTTCTCTAAACATTTCTTCTATCTTTTCTGCCACACCTGTTGTATACAAATCAACAAAGAACAGACGTTCGTTAGAAAGAATCGGTTTTAACTGGTCTGTAAATGTCTCCGGTTTTCCGATTACAATCTCTTTTAACTGTTCCTGAATTTCTTCATTCATTGGGTCCGGAGCTAATTCATATTTTTCTCCTTCATCATCCACTCCAAGCATGTAACGAAGCCATCCGGCAATTCCGAGTGGAATCGCTGTCAGTTTTTTTGCATCTCCAAATTTTTCAACATAAGCTTTGATGGTTTCTCCAAAACGGATTCCCACCATCTGAGAAACGTCAACAGAGAGACGCATATTGGTGTCTCCTAAGTATTCATTCGGGAAACGGTCATTGAATAATTCATCTACAAACGCCTGTGGAGAAAGAATTCCCGGATTTGGGACAACCGGAAGTCCTTCATCATAAGCAACCATACGTGCCATTTTCATCATGTCTTCATTTGTATTTAACATATGGGCAAATAAGTCATATCCCTGTACGACTCCAAGAGGTCCTGTAGCGGAATGTACCGGATTTAAGCATACAGTTACTTTCATACGTTCTGATAAATTAACAGTATTTCTGTCAGCCATATAAACACCAAAGCCTTTCTCCAGTGCCGGACGACCATTCGGGAAATTGTCTTCAATAACCAGATACTGTGGTTTTTCCGCATTTACAAACGGTGCAATATAAGTTTTTTTACTTGTAATAACCGGCTGCATTTCTTCAATGCCAAGTTCTTCCAAATCATCTGCAATTTTTTCACTCGGACGAGGAGTAATTTTATCAATCATGGTCCATGGGAACGCAACTACTTTTTCATCACTGACATAAGAAATAAATCCTTCCTCTACAAATCCTGCTTTTTTCCATTCTTCTGTCATAGTCAGTACAGATTCACGAAGTTTTGCACCATTTTTAGAACAGTTATCCATGGAAACCAAAGCCAATGGGTATTTTCCTGCCTTGTATCTTTCATACAACATTGCCACTACTACTGCCATTGCTCCTGTCGCTTTATCCGGACCATTTTCAATATCAGCCTGTACGAATGGGAACCATGTGCCATCTGCTTTCTGTAATGCATATCCTTTTTCTGTAATTGTAAAAGAAACCATCTGTAACGACTTACTTGTAAAAATTTCTTTTAAACGGTTCCACTGTGTCTCATTAGATGACTGCGCTTTTACTGCCTCTGCCAGAGAACCCAGCACTTTATATTCACGGCTTCCGTCTCCATGAAGAATAACGCTTAAGCCCAGATTATCATAAGGAGTATAAATCTTATCCACTACATCATAATCAAATGTTTCTACGCAGGTAAGTCCACGGTCTAATGCACCTTCTTCTAATAAACCATCTGCAATTCCACCGATAAATACACGGAAAATATTTCCGATTCCAAAGTGTACCCATCTTGGTTCTTTTTTCGCTTTTTCCGAAACCTCTTTCACATCGTATCCCGGAAGCTGAATTCCTGCTTTCTCCCATGCTTCACGATTTTTGATCCCATCCATTGTTAATTTCATGTCGTAATTTTCTCCTTAATTTTATCTTGCATCAAGTTTTACTTTTTACTTATGTTTATATCTTAATTGTAAGTTAAGTATATATCTCCGTTCAAAAAAAATCCATTGACAAAAATTATAATTTTCATCAATGGATTTTGTACAGATTCACTATAAATTTTACCAAACCCGAACCACCCTTTTTCTTGCATCAAAATAAAATCTCACTTATAATTATCTTTAAGTATAGCTTTATCTTATTTCCTGGAGGATTTTTTCTTATGATAAAATTAATTGCAACTGATATTGATGGAACTTTAGTAAAAGACGGAACTCTCATGATTAATCCGGAATACATGACCGTGATTGAACAGCTAACCCAGAAAGGAATTCTGTTTGTTGTCTGCTCCGGTCGTCAGTTTTCAAGTGAAAAGAAACTCTTTGCCTCAATCAAAGACAAACTATTATATATTTCAGATGGCGGAACCGTCGTCCGCACCCCAAATGAAATTTTAAAAACTTATCCAATGTCAGATGAACTTTGGAAAAATATGTATCAGATGGTTAAAGAAAAACTTCCATCCTGTGACTGTTTTGCCGCTACACCGGATTACTGTTTTGCAGAAGATGGAGGCAGCCAGATGTTCCACTGGTTAAGAGATTCTTATGGGTTTGAAATGAAAGAAATCGATGACTTATCTAAATTAGAATCAAAGGATATCATTAAATTTACCATTTATCATCCAACTGCCTGTGAAGAAATGTGTACTCCTCTTTTCATTCCTTCCTGGAAGGAAAAAGCTCAGCTTGCAGTTGCCGGAAAAGAATGGGTGGACTGCAATGCGCTTGGAGTAAGCAAATGGACTGCTATCTCCTTTTTAATGGAAAAATATCAACTGAATGCTGATGAAATCTGCTGCTTTGGTGATAATCTCAACGACATTGAAATGTTAAAAAATGCCGGAACCAGCTATGCTGTTTCCAATGCCCGTCCAGAGGTAATCGAAGCGGCGAAATCAACCTGTGCACCTTACTGGGAAAGTGGAGTGTTAGAAGTGTTAAAATCATTTTTATAATGCAATAGGTAGCAGGAATAAAACTTTTTCCCTGCTACCACCTGAGTCAAGTGGATATTCGCAATCCGCTTCGCTACTTGCTCATAACCAAATAGCTGCTACGCAGCTTATCAGAAGGGGCTTGCCCCCTCCTGATACAAGCAAGTCCCCACCCCTGCTTATTGCTTTTCGCAATTGAAGCAGGGGACTTACTTGATTTGGTTAAATAATAATCCCTTCCAAATGGTCACATTCATGCTGAATAATCTGTGCTGTCCATCCAGAATATTTCTGCCTCTGTTTCTTAAAATTCATATCCTCATACTCAACTTCAATCTCCTGATATCTGGTACATTTTCGTACCCCTTCAAGGGACAGACAGCCTTCTTCAGTCTCATATTTTCCAGATTTCTTCACGATTTTCGGATTAAGCATTGCCACATTTAAAAATCCCATATTCACTGCAATAATGCACTTCTTTACCCCAATCATATTTGCTGCCATGCCAACACAGCCATCCTCATGGGCTTTTAATGTATCCAGCAAATCCACTGCTGTCTGAATGTCTTCTTTCATTGCCGGCTCTGATTTTTGATTTAAGAAAAAGACATCTCTCATAATTGGTTTTACCATTGTTTTTCTCTCCTGTTTTTACAACACATAATAATGCGGAATAATATCTTCATAATGTCCATCCGGCATCCGATTCTCTCATAAATATTACGTCTCTCTTTTCTGTCAAATCTCCAAAAGATTTTTAATTGCTTCCATATAAATCAGCACCGCTTCTTCCATACCCGAAACCAGCATATACTCATCTGCACTGTGAATCCGATAATCAATTCCCAGTTTCTCCGGTCCAAATGCAATAATATTTTTAAGGGATTTTGCATAAGTTCCGCCACCGATTACCATCGGTTCATTCTCGGTATCACCTGTCACATCCACATACGCTTTATAGAGTGCATTGACAAGCGGAGACTCCCTTGGGAAGAACAACGGGTCGCCGATTTCAAGAATTTCAATTCGTCCGTTTTCATCTTCAAGTTTTCCTTCGCACATCTTACGCACATCCTCTGCTTTTAAGGTCACCGGAACTCGAATATCAATCGTACAGGAAATGACACCATTTTCTGTTTTGACAATTCCATTACATAAAGTCAAATCACCGTATTCATCCTCAAATTTTAATCCGATTCCAGCTCCATCACAGGATGTTCCAATGTGACTGTTATAAAATTTCACAAAATCATCTTCAAATCCTGCTTTTTCAAGACTCTCAAAGGTTACTCCTGCTGCATTCACTCCAAGTGTCGGTGTGCTTGCATGCGCCGGAACTCCTTTTGCATAAATACGGATTGTTCCATTTTCTTCTGTCACTTGATATTCCTGAAGCTTTGTCTTTGCTAAAATTTCTTCTAATTTTTCTTTTAATCCCGCTTCTGCCGGAATCACAGTTGTACACGCATCGCAGACTGCATTTGAAACAAATCCGCCATTCATAGAAATAATTTTTGTATTTTTTGAATATGCCACCATGGACATATGACCTTTTTCACCATGAATACATGGGAAATTTGCATCCGGCGTAAATCCACAGGATAGCTCCTCTTCGACTTCATTATAATGTTCCATGCATTTTGAACCGGTCTCTTCGTTACATCCCATAATAAGACGCACTCTCTTATTTAGTTTCACACCCGAATCACGCAGAAGTTTCATCGCATAAAGTGCCTCGATGACTGGACCTTTATCATCTGTCGTTCCACGTCCATAGATATAATCGCCCTCTCTTGTGAGCTTAAATGGGTCATAAGTCCAGTCTCCGCCAACCGGCACGATATCAAGATGTCCGGCAATTCCGACAATCTCTTCTCCCTCTCCCATTTCAGCGTAACCACAATAATTATCTAAGTTTACGGTCTTAAATCCAAGTTCTTCTGCAATTTTAAGTCCTTCTTTCAGTGCCTCTGCCGGTCCTTCCCCAAACGGTTTTCCCTCTCCAGGCATTCCAAGCTGGGAATCAATCGCAACCAGTCTGCCAATATTTGTTATCATTTCATCTGATAAATCATGAATCTGTTCTTTGATACTCATAATAATCCTCCTGTTTTTATTCTACTTTATTTTTATTCCGGAATCGTATATTCATTTCGGATATAAATTTCTGTATAAATTAATTCTTTTTCCGGTTCTTCTGCATGAAACAGCAGACGAAATAAAATCATAACCGGTTCGTAACCCTGAATCGAAGCGTCCTGTCCAATCAAAAAATGAATATAACCTTCTCTCATGAGCCTGTAGTTTTCCCCCATAAAATCATTGGCTATCATTTTTATCTTTCCTGCCATGCCCTTCTTTTTTAATGCCATACACACACCCGATTCTCCATGGGAGGTCATATAAATTGCTTTCAGATCCGGATTTTCCTTTAATATTTCCTCTGTAACTTTCTCTGCTTTTTCATTTTCTTCAAAACAATATTCTGGTCCGACCAACTCCACATCTGGATACTTTTCTCTTATCTGTGTTGTAAACCCATCCACACGTTCTCTAAGAGAAGGGTTCGTCCGATATCCGGAAATAATGGCAATTTTTCCCGTTCCGTTTACCAATTCTCCCATCAGACCTGCTGCTGCCTTTCCACACTGAATACCATTTTGCCCGACAAAACAGAGTCTTCCGGTATCCGGCACATCTGAGTTAAATGTCACTATCGGAATCTGATAGACTCCTGTAAATTCACGAATTTTTTCTTTGACGGCCTCTTCATCCGATGGAACCATTGCAATTGCGCTGACTCCGTCCTTTCGCATCTCTTCCATTGCTTCAATTGTGTCCGAAGCACTGATATGTGGAATCTTGCAGACAATCACCGTTCCTCCAAGGTTGTCTACTTCTTCTTTCGCTTTTTTTACACCTTCTAACACATCATTCATAAATGGGGTCTCACATGCCTGAACAATCACTCCAATTTTAATATTATTTTTACTCATCGAAAGTGCCCGCCCAAGCTGGTTCGGGCGATATCCCATTTCCTCTGCAATTTTTTGAATCCGCTCTGCCACCTCCGGACGAATCCGCCCTCTGTTATTTAACGCCCTGTCAACCGTTCCTCTTGACACCCCTGCTGCCTCGGCAATCTGCCTGATTGTTACACCCATTTTTTTCTTTTCCTCATTTCTTCTCTACGTTCTGGGGCACGCAAAATTTTCTCCTATTGTACCACATTCCATTCCTCTTGGCAAATGTTCCAAACGCAACTGGACTGGTAAAACTTTAGAAAACTGGCTATTTTAAGCAAGCCTGTTTTTCGTTATGATACTTAAAACTCAAGATAAGATAAATCGTGTGTACTCTCAGAATCTTCTTGTTTTTGATTTTGCGAGTACCGACAGAGAGAAAGAGAGGAAAAATTTAATGATTGAAAAAAGTAATACAGCCATTCCGGTTGCCGAAAAACAGACAACCAGTTCACAGATTCGCTTTATTACAATTACAGCAATGTTTATCGCTTTGACTTATGTATTTACTGCATTTGTAAACATCAAACTTCCAATCGCTGCAAACGGCGGTTTAATCCATCTTGGAAATGTTCCGCTTTTCATCGGTGCAATTTTATTTGGCAAGAAAACCGGTGCAATCGCAGGCGGTGTCGGAATGGGATTATTTGATTTACTGTCCGGATGGACTGCATGGGCACCATTTACTCTTGTAATTGTAGGACTGATGGGATTTGCAGTCGGCGCCATTACCGAAAAAAGAAAAGGCTTTGGATGGAATGTCCTTGCAATCGCAGTTGCCTGTGTGATTAAAGTCGTAGGTTACTATATCGCCGAAGGCTTTATCTATGGAAACTGGGCCGCTCCTGTTGCTTCTATTCCGGGAAATCTGGTTCAGATTGGCGTTGCAGCCGTTATCGTTTTACTGGTAATCGGACGTCTTCAGAAACTCGTAAAATAAAAAACTCAAAAATGACTGCCGATTGGCGGTCATTTTTGGTATACTAAATTAAAGTCAAAAAGTCAAAAAATAATTTATAAAGGAGCGTAAACAGATGTATAAAATGATGACCCCAGGTCCGACTCAGGTACGGGAAAATGTACGCATGGCAAGAAGCCTGGAATTTCAAAATCCGGATTTAGATGCCGATTTCTGTGAATACTACAAAGAGACCTGCCTTTTGGCAAGTGAACTCTTACACACCAAAAATGAAACTTTAATTCTTGATGGAGAGGGAATCCTCGGTCTCGAAGCTGCCTGTGCTTCTATCACCGAACCAGGTGACCGTGTCCTCGTCATTGATAATGGACTTTACGGCGAATCTTTTAAAGATTTCGTAACCATGTATGGCGGCATTCCAACTCTCTATACCGTAGATTATGACAAGCCGGTTGACCCTGAAAAACTTGCCGAATACTTAAAAGAACAGCACGATTTTAAATATGCCACAGTCGTGCACTGCGATACACCAAGCGGTATGTTAAACGATATTTCTAAAATCTGCCCATTATTAAAATCCTATGGAATCCTCACCGTTGTCGATTCCGTATCTGCGATGTTCGGAGAAGAAGTAAGAGCCGATGATTACCGGATTGACCTTTTATGTGGTGGTTCTCAGAAAGCAATTTCCGCACCTCCGGGACTGACTATTGTTACCATCAGCCAGGATGCAAAAGATGTCATGAATCAGCGTAAGACACCAATTGCTTCTTTCTATGCAAACTTAAAAGTATTTGAACATTACTATGAAGAAAAGTGGTTCCCTTATACCATGCCTGCAAGCGACATCTATGGTCTGCGTCAGGCACTTGAAAATATCAAAAATGATCCGGAGCATTTAAAACGTCATGCAAAAGTAGCCGAAAAGACCAGAACCACTTTAAAAGAAATGGGACTGACCTTATATCCACACTCCGGTTATTCTAATACCGTTACTACGTTTGAAGTTCCGGAAGGTTTTACAGATAAAGAAATACTCTCAAAAATGAGAAACGATTATAATATTCTGCTTGCCGGCTCTTTTGGATGCTTTGGTGGAAAATTAATCCGTATCGGGCATATGGGAGAAAGTGCAAATGAAAAAGATGTGGATGAAGTATTACAGGCATTAAAAGAAATCTTGGGAAAATAAAATAACTTGGATAAATTTCCATCTGCTGCGTTATTTATCTGAAAGTCAATGATACCGTACATTCGGTAACGAAAACCAAAATGAGATGCACTTTGAACAACACAAGTGCATCTCATTTTTTTACTGCTTTTTGCGATAATCCGCCGGACTGCAGTGGTGGTATTTCTTAAAAATCTTAGAAAAATAATGATAATCATTAAATCCTGCTGCCTCTGCAACCTCTTTGATTTTTAAGTTCGTGTCACAGAGCATTTTTTCAGCACAGCGCATCCGACATTCCTGCAGATAATTGGCAAATCCGATTCCCATTTCCTGTTTAAATAAATAACTTAAATATGCCGAATTCACTCCTGCTTCTTCTGCCACATCCTGTAGGCTGATTTGTTCTTTATAATGCTGATGCAGATACAAGAGCACCACTTTTATCGTATGAGAAACCCCTTCTGGAATCTCCTCTTCGCTATGCTTACAGACTTCCTGCACGCTTTCTTCTAAAGCCATTTTAAATTGTTCAATCGAAGCAATCTCCGTATACACCTGTGCACTTCGCTCAATGTATGCACTTTCATCCAATTTGTGAAGCCACTGAACTAAAATTCTGCCATCCGTCATCTTCTGTTTTGCCTCAGAAATAAGTGTCACAGCCTCTTGCTCCAGTTCTTCTTCTGTATTCTCTGTTTGATTCTGAACCTGATGAATCAGCTTTTCTGCGCTCTTTGGAAGCTCTCTTGAAACTTCTTTTTGACAGTCATAGTACAAAATGCTGTCTCTGTCATAAAATCCATATTTCATCATCTGTCTTGCCTGCTGATATGCCTGACGAAGTCCATCCTGTACTCCAATACAGATACTGCTTACACTGATTCCAAAGGAATACGGCTCTTTTTTACAAAATCGAAAACAGGCTCCGGCAACATCTGTCAGTCTCTGGCGCATCAAAGAGTCTCTTCTCATTTCTGATAAATCCAGAAAACAACAGAAAATTCCGGCTCCCAGATAGATAATTTCTTTTAATTCATTTTCTTCGCCTAACACAGCTTCGATTTCACTCTCGATTCCCGTCCGAAATTCCAATGAATACTGTTCCGCTTCCAGTGGTGTCCACTCCCTGTTCTGACGATTCCAGTCATGCATAAACATCGCAATCACCGCACTGTTTTTATAACTGCCTGCTATCTGCGCTTCCAGACGTTTCTGTTCCCGCACTTCTCCCTCTAAAGTTTGAGAAAGAACTCCATTAAAGAAATGATATTTTAATGTATGACTGCCCATCTGAATCAGTTTTTTTGTATGTTTCTCCTGTGTAGTCTTTGCCTTTTTTGCCTCTATTTGAGCCTTCGCTTTCTCTAATACTTCTAAAAGTGAATTTTCATCCAAGGTGTTTTTCAAAATATATTCATCTGCACCAAGCCGCATTGCTTCTTTTACATATTCAAAATCATCATGACAGCTAAGCACAATCACAGAAACTTCCGGCCAGTTCTTTTTTACAGCCTTAATTAATTCAATTCCATCCATAAGCGGCATTGAAATATCTGTCACAACAATATCAATTTTTTCCTGATTCATCACTTCAAGGGCTTCTTCCCCATCCTGTACATCACGTACAACTTCATATCCCACTTTTTCCCATGAATCAAGTGTTTTTAAATAACTTCTTACAAGAAAATCATCATCCACTAATAATGTCTGAAACATCACTTCACCACCTGTATTTTAGTCTGTTTTTAGTTGAATCAAATAAGTCAAGTACCCTGCTTCAATCACCAAAATCATTAAGCAGTGGACGGGGACTTATTCATAATTCTTTTTTTACAGGGAGAAAAATCTCGACAGTCGTTCCATTTTCACTGCTTTGATAGACCATTCCTCCCTTATCTCCATAGTAAAGTTCCAGTCTCTCTTTAATATTTGGAACTCCGATTGCACTTAAACCATTGGTCTTTTTAGCTTTGCTGTGCAATAGCGTATCAATCTGTTCTTTTGTCATGCCTCTGCCATTATCAATGACAAATAGCCGTAATCGATCCTGCTCTAATTTTGCTCTTAAAATAATCTCTCCATTTTTTTCTTTCATGTCAATCCCATGAAGAATTGCATTTTCCACAAGGGGCTGTAAAATCAACCTCGGAATATAACAACCTCCGGCGCCTTCCTCCATCTCATAACGCACACGAAAACTTCCCTGATACCGAAATTCCTGCAGATGCACATAATTATTTAAAATATGAAATTCATCTGCTACCGTTAAAAAAGTACCTTTCTTGCTGATAGTCGCTTGAAGCAGCTCCACAAAATCTCCTATCAGACCACCTAGCTCCTTTTCCCCACGGATCAACGCCGCAAATTTAATCGAATTTAAAGTATTATACATAAAATGCGGGGTAATCTGATACTGAAGTGCTTCTAATTCTGCATCTTTTTTTAATCGTTCTTCTTCGATTACTTTTTGAATTAACTCCTGAATATCATCAAGCATCACATTAAATTCCCGACACAGTATTCCGATTTCATCTCCGGTTTCTACCTCCGCACGAAGACTCAAATCTCCCTCTCCAACCTGTTCCACCGTATCGGTCAGCTTTTTTATCGGACGGTAAATTGCACGCGTCAAACTGCCTGCAAGCACAATTGCCACAAACAAAAATACCAGCACAATTACAATCAAAAAAATCTGCATCTGACGGAGTTGGCGCAAAATTGCATTCCTTTGCACCGCAATAGAAAGCTGACAGCCGGAAAATGCGCCTTTATAGCCAATCACAATTACTCCTTTTTCTTTTTGAAAAATCCCATTCTGTTTCAGACACATCTCTTCTGCACACGCTTTTCCTGCTTCTTTGGAATTCATCCCTGTGACAACTACTTCATTTTCATCATAAACCAAAGCCTGGTTCATATTTTCATCATAAATCGGGTCTATGTATTGATAATAAAGAGTTCTTTCTTCTACGTTTAATAATAAATACGCAAGAATATTTTGTTCTTCATCGTAGATTGGCTGAATCTCTGTAACCTGAGTCCGGTTCTCATGCACGCTGTTTTTTACCATAACCGGTCGTGCCGTTTTTTCTTCCATCTCTTTTATGGTCTGAATCTCTTCTTTTGGAATTTCCCTTTTATAGACCGGAAAATCTTCAGAAGTCACCGCAATCTGTTCTTTGGGTAAAATCAAATCAATTGAACTGAGACGATCCTCATTTTTTTTGCAGGCACGCAAAATTTCTGCAAGACTCTCCAATTCATCTGCATTGTTGCTTTCCCGATATTGCTCAATTTCTCTTTGCAGCTCTTCTTTTCCGGCTATCTCAATATTTTTATAATATAATTCCTTCATGGAATTGTCAAAACTTTCCATAGTCTGCCGGACTCTCGAGTAGACGGTTTCTGTATAATTTTTCTCAATCATTGATGCACTGCGGAAATAAAATACGACCGTAATACAACAGCTTGTAAGAATCGTCACCAGCAAGATTGCCAACAGTACTTTTTTGCGGATACTCTGTTTCATAGGTTAAAATCCTTTGCTTTTGATTTGATTATAGCACAAAATGCCCGCAGATTGTGCTTTGTTCTTTCTAACACAAAAAGGTATCGGAAAACTTCCGATACCTTTTTTCTTTCACTCATTTAAGCTTCATTAAAGTTCGCCTCTTGCCTCACGTTCTGTCAGCTCTTTCATAATATCCGGATACATTTTGTCCAGCTTGTAGAGTGCCAGTGTAACAAATGCAAGCAGTGCGATAATAATTGGACCAACTTTATAAATGTTGATAATCATGTTTAAAGTTTCCTGAGACTGTGTTGCAACTCCTGAAGAAGAAGTAACATATCCTGCAAAAGTTAACAGTCCAGTCATAGCTGCGGATGCAAGACCTGCTCCAACCTTTGTTCCAATAGAACCACCTGCAAAAATAAGGCTTTCCTGTCTTACATGTGTTTTCCACTGTCCATACTCCACAACATCTCCAACCATTCCAAATACAACTGCATTCAGCGGTGCAAGACCAATTGCACGTGCCACACAACTCATAACCATCCAGGAAAAGCTGTATGGATTCAGGAAGAATAATAACTGTCCGACTAATGCGATTGCAGAACCTGCAAGTGCAATGTTTCTCTTGCCAAATCTTTTGATAAGTGGTGCACAGAGGAAAATTCCTGCTACCAGTGTTAATGTTTCTGTCAAGAATAATGCACTGTACATCCATGTGTCATTTCCAAAAATGTATTTGCAATAATACGGTAAGATTGTTCCTGAAATACTAAAGGAAACACTCTGAACCATCCACAAAACTAAAACTGCCCAGAAATACTGATTCGTAAATAATGCTTTCAAGGACTTTCCAAGCGGTACTTTTTCTGCTTTTTCTTTTGCTTCAATGTATACAGTTTCTTTACAGTTAAAGAAACAGATTAATAATAAGATTAAAGCAAGTACAGCCCAGATACTCATTGTTTTTACCCATGCCGCCTGGTCATCTCCAAACATTTTTACAATCGGAAGAGTAAAGGTTGCTGCAACGATTTTTCCAATTGGAGATAATCCCATACGAACTACACTAAGCATATCTCTTTCTCCGGAAACTCTTGTCATCATTGCTGAAAGACTTCCGTAAGGAAGGTTGATTGCGGTATAACAAACTGTAGTACAGAAGTTATACGTTACAAACAGATATAAAAACTGTAACATCGGGGTGGTGTGCGGTACCGTAAATAACAGTACTGCGGATAAAGCAAATGGTACACTCATCCATAAAATCCATGGTCTTGATTTTCCCCATTTTGAATTTGTTTTTTCTACAATAATTCCCATAATCAAGTCTGACACACCATCAAATAATCTTGATAAGAGCATCATCAAACCAACCGTACCAGGATTGATTCCTGCGTAATCCGTATAGAATAAGGTTAATAAGGTACCAACCATTCCAAATACAACATTACAGGCTACGTCACCACTTGCGTAGGCAACTCTTGTTCCCCATCCAAGTTTCTGATTCTGTGCGGTCATCATTTTCGACCTTGCCGACCAGTCATCTGCTGTGACTGATTGCGTCCGTGTCATTTCTTTTGCCATTTCATTTCCCTGCCTTTCTTTTCGAGAATACCTTTCGTAGTAAAGCGGACATTCGCAATCCGCTTCGCTACTTGCTTGCATTCAAATCATAAGATGCTTTTTTGCTTTCGCATTTTCTCTATCTGATGATTCTATTTTACCGTTTTGCAGAGAAAATCCCAGTCTTAGAAATTTTGGGTTTTATTGTGCTATTTTTATATCCGCCTCTCTTCTTTCCTAAAAATAGTTCCCTTTTTTAGGAAACTTTGCTCTTTTAACTTTCTGATTGCTATTTTTTTATATTTTGTGTCTTTTTTTTAGGTGAGTACTCATCTATATTGTCTATCGTCAATATTTTTGTGTCCAATATTTTTTCACCTGGTATTTCGTTTTTTTCCAAACTTTCTATCATATATTCAATTGTCTCATAACCGATATCATATCCGGACTGTGCGCCTACCGCAAGAAACTTTCCGTCTTTCACTCCTTCAATAGAATCTTCCTGTGCATCCACTGTGACAACCAAAATTCCGCTTTCCTTCGTTGCCTCTGCCACTCCAAGTGCCGTCACCGCACTTGTTGTCATGATTCCATCCAAATCCGGATACTCTTCTAATAATTCTTTCATATCCTGCTCCGAAACCAAAAGATTGCTGTATCCGGTTTTTACAACTTCTATCTGAATATCAGGGTATTCTTCCATACAACGCTTAAAGCCCAAAATACGCTTTTCATGACAGGCCTGTGTGGTACTTCCTGCTATGACTGCCACCTTTCCTGTTCCATTTAATTTTTTTGCCATTGCCTGTCCAAGTTCATATCCTACCTTCTCGTCATCGATTCCAACGTAAGGTAAAACAACGTCAGAAACAGGGGTATCGTAAGCATACACTTCGATTCCCCTGTTTTTCGCCAGCTCAATATAATCTGCATTGTCGTAAGAATTCACAGTGGACACTGCCAGTGCATCAATCGGCATTTTCAGTAAATCCTTTATCATTTTTTTCTGTGTTTTCTGGTCTGTCTCCGAATCCGGAGACAAAATCACAACTTCTGCATTTTCTTTTTCTGCGGCATCTTCCATTCCCGAACAGACAGACATCCAATATTCACTGCTTTTTGACTTGGTCACAACTCCAATGGTATACTTTGGCGTTTTTGCTTCTTCTTTTGTTTTTCCACATCCAGCCATAAGGATTCCCGCAAGCAGCATCAGTCCCAGCTTTCCTATCTGCCTTTTTTTCATAGACGATTACCAGAGATTTCTGTAAATCTGTTTTACCTGTTCTTCGCTTACTTCACGCATAGTGTTCTGTGGGCTTCCACTATCCATAGCGTCGTAAGCCATTTTATCAATTACTTTAAAGAACTCTTCTTTATCAATTCCAAACTCTGCAAGAGTTGGTGTCTCTAATTCTTTTACAATTCCTTCGATTGCTGAAAGGAATTTTTCCGCTGCTGCTTTGTCTTCATCTGTTGCATCTGCAACACCGATTGCACGACCAAGATCTGCAAATCTGTCATAAGCACCTTCTAATGCAAAGCCTAAACATTCTTTCATCAGCATTGCGTTAGAAAGACCATGTGCTACATGGAACAGTGCACCGATTGGACGACTCATTCCATGAATAATGGTAACAGATGCGTTGTTAAATGCGATACCAGCTTCTAATGCAGCAACAGACATCTGGATACGTGCTTCTTCATTTTTTCCATCTTTAAATGCAACCGGAAGGGATTTGAAAATTCGTTTTACAGCTGACATTGCAAAGCTGTCAGAAAGTGTCTGTGCTTTTCTTGATGTGTAAGCTTCTACTGCATGACAGAGTGCATCAAGACCGGTAGCTGCTGTAATTTTAGGCGGTGCTGTCATTGTAAACTGAGGGTCAATGATTGCAAGTTTTGGCATTAATACTTTACCTTTTAAGAGCATTTTGATATCTTTTTTGGTATCTGTGATAATCGTAAACTGAGTTGCTTCAGAACCGGTACCTGCTGTTGTTGGGATTGCAACGAGCGGCGGCATTTCTACATCGATTACTTTTCCCATGTAATCGGAGATATTTCCACCATTTACAACTAAGGAACCAATAGCTTTCATGGAGTCGATTGGGCTTCCTCCACCTAATGCAACTAAGAAATCACATCCGTTTTCTTTGTATACTTTCAGACCATTTTCAATCATGGTATCTGTTGGTTCACCAACAATTTCAGAATAGATTGCATAGTCAATTCCCTGATTTTTTAAAGCTGTTTCTACTTTTGCACAGTTTCCTAACTGAATCATTACTTTATCTGTTACAATAAGAGCTTTTTTTCCAAGTCCTTTTAAAGTTTCCTCCGCCATTGTTAAAGCTCCTGAACCTGTGATAATCTGTCCCGGTACGATAAATTCTCTTGCCATAATAACACGCATCCTTTCTAAACTTAGTTTCTTGATTTTCCTTTACTTTATTTTAACGTTCTTTTTTTTCTTAAATTATCAAATAAATCTATTATTCATTCTTAGATTTCGGCATCATGCAGCCATGTATATCTTTCATCTTCACAACGATCTGTCTGTAACCATGGATTTCCGTCAATGTGGCGAATCATCCAACAAGTATACATCTGGAATCCCGGCGCAACTGCCTGAGGATGTAACTCTCCTCCCGGAATTGCGGAAAAGCTTCCGTCTGTGCTCTTAAATACCTGGTCTCCTACGAAACTTGCACCAAATCCTTCCGGTCGGTCAAATTTGAAATAATAAGTTTCCGGCTGTGGATGTCTGTGTGGAAGATATCCGGACCAGTTTCCTTTGTCATTTAATACTTCTCCGAGTACCATATTGGAATACGGAGCAATATCATGGTCCAAAATGGTATTAACTCTTCTCTTTGCAACATTTCCAAATTTGCCAACACAGGAATAGCCCCATGGAGCATCCTCCGGTTTATATAATTTTCCTGCAAAGTCTGCATCATTTTTCGTGCACTGTACAAGAATTTCTGCATCGGTCTCTGCTGTTACTTTTATTTCTTTTCCGGTACATACATGAACACACCAAGGACCTTCGGTAAACACATCTTTTCTGCTTACTGTTTTTGTATTGCCTTCCCATTCATAAGTGATTTTTCCAGAGAGAAGCAGAACTGCAGTCTCCTCACCTGTTCTTAAGAAGGTTCTTATCTGACCGGCTTTCATGCGATACACACGAATGTCCATCATCATTTCTTTATAGTCATTGTCATAAGTTGTTAAAATTTTCTCGCCGTTTTCGTCAAATTCTGGATAGCCAAATACTTTACCCATTGTCTTTACCTCCTAATTGTACTTCTGTACGCTTAAACTTTTTTGTTCAAGCGTAGATGACTCCTGAAATCTTAGTAAGCTCTGGATTCTCTACGTCCTTCCATTACACCTTCGCAGGCTTTTCTTACGCTTTCTTTTTCAGAAGTTGTTGCGATTCCTACGTTCCACCAGGATTCATATCCGTCTGTCATTGTCTTTGGAATTACTTTCAGGTCAAACAGGCAGGCAACTTCCTGTTTCTTTGCATCCTCTAATGCTGCCACAAGTTCTGCGATTGTTTTGCATGTATAAGTTTTTAATCCGTATCCTTCGCCAATCTTTGCGTAGTCTACCGGAATTAAATCTCCTGTCGGTTTCTTTCCATCTGTGTAACGGAATTCTGTTGCGATGCTTCCGATACCATGGTTCATTTCCAGATTGTTGATGCATCCAAATCCACAGTTATCGAAGATTAAGATATTTACTTTCTTTCTCTCCTGCATAATCGTCATGATTTCGCTGTGAAGCATCTGGAAACTGGAGTCTCCGACAACACAGTAAACTTCATTGTCCGGCTCTGCGAATTTTACACCAAGAGTTGCTGCCACTTCGTATCCCATGCAGGAATAACCATATTCTGCATGATATCCGCCTCTCTTGTCTGTTCTCCACATACGCTGCATACAACTTGGAAGAGAACCTCCTGCTGTGATAATGGTTGCATCTTTATCAATTGTTTTATTGATTGCTGCAAGTGCAGCAGTCTGTGTAATTTTTCCGTTCGTTAATTTTACAAATTCCGGAACTGTTCTCGGGTCTCTTGCCTTGATAATCGGTTCAAAGTCATCTCCTGTATACTCGATTCCTGCAAGGCGATCCCACTCTTTGTCCCATGCAGCTTTTGCTGCTTCTATTTCTCCATTATAACCTGAAACATAACCTTTTGCACGCAGTTTTTCGGCAAGTGCCTCTACCGTTGCTTTTGCATCGCCCACTGCCTTTACAGCGTCCATCTTGTATGCATGATAACGGTTGTTATTAATTGTAACAAATTTTACATCTGCATTCTGAAAAAGATGTTTTGAGCTTGTTGTAAAATCAGACAGTCTGGAACCGATTGCGATAACTACATCTGCATCTTTTGCAATCACATTGGATGCCAGTGTTCCTGTTACACCAATTCCACCAAGGCAGTATGAATGACTGGATTTGCAGGCACTCTTTCCGGCCTGACTTTCACCAAACGGAATATGGAATTCTTCACAGAAGTTTTCAACGGTTTCTCCGGCTTCAGAATATTTTACACCGCCACCTACAATAACAAGTGGTTTCTTTGCCTGAGAAATAATTTCCACAAGATCTTCTAACTCTTCTTCTACGGCAACCGGTCTTGTGATTCTGTGTACACGTTTCTTAAAGAAGTAATTCGGATAATCATAAGATTCACCTTCTACATCCTGCGGAAGTGCGATACAGCAGGCACCGGTATCTGTCGGGTCTGTCAGAACTCTCATGGCACTGACTAAAGCAGTCATCAGCTGTTCCGGACGTGTGATTCTGTCCCAATATTTGCAAACTGGTTTAAATGCATCATTTGTAGTAGTTGCAAGGCTGTTGCTCTGCTCTAACTGCTGAAGTACCGGGTCTGGCTGTCTGGAAGCAAAGGTATCTGCCGGAAATACTAACAGTGGAATGTTGTTTACCGTCGCTGTTGCGCATGCGGTTACCATATTTGCTGCTCCAGGTCCTACAGAAGAAGCACATGGAATAATGGTTTTTCTGTTATTCTGTTTTGCAAATGCAGTTGCTACATGGCACATACCCTGTTCATTTCTGCCCTGCATGACTCTTAACTGTCCCGGGTTGGTATCCAGCGCTTCACCAAGTCCAACTGCAATACCATGTCCAAAGATTGTAAAAAATCCTTCTACAAACTTTGTTTCTACCCCGTCCATGGATACATACTGATTATCTAAAAATTTTACAATTGCCTGTGCAACTGTCATTCTTGTTGTCTCTGCCATTTCCTCTAATCTCCTTTCTACGCTTCGTCCCTTATACTCTTGCAATCATTTCGCCGTACTGTTCTTTTTCTTCTTTAATAAATGCATGTACTGCATCCGGTCCCGGAAGGGAATCGGAACAGTTGTTGCTTCTTACCATCATGGATGCTTCTGCTGAACCAAATTCCAGACAATCGATAACCTGCCATCCCTGATATAATCCATATAAGAATCCGGAACCATATCCGTCTCCACCGCCAAATCCTTTTCTTGCCTGTACCGGGAATGGTTTAATGGAGAATTTCTGTCCGTCACATGTATAAGCGGTAGAACCTTTCATACCATGTTTGATTACTACGATTTTTGCATTGTAACCCTGCCATAAAGCTGCGGATTCTTCATCACTCATACCTGGCTGAATCAGTTTCTCAGTTAAATCAAATTCTTCTCTTGAACCCATGATGATGTCTGCTTCTTTTGCAACGATGGAATAGTAAATGGAAATCTCATCACTGTTCTTCCAGTTATATTCTCTGTAGTCGATATCAAAAATAACTTTTGTATTGTTTTTCTTTGCCAGCATTACTGCTTTGATTGCTGCTTCTCTTGAAGGGCTTTCTGCAAGTGCTGTTCCGGAAATTAAAATTGCTTTTGTCTGTTTGATGTATTCTTCATCAATGTCATCTACGCTTAACTGTAAGTCTGCAATACAGTTTCGATACATCAGGATACTGCTTTCCTTTGGAGAAAGCATTTCTGTAAAGGTCAGTCCTAACTTTTCTCCATTTGTGCATTTTGAAATTCGGGAAGTATCAATTCCCTGCTCATTGAAGTAGTCCACTACGAATTCTCCGAACTGGTCATCTGATACCTTTGCAAAAAATCCTGCTTTCAGTCCATGTCTTGTAACTCCGACTGCGATGTTTGCAGGAGAACCACCTACAAATTTCTCAAACATATGCACTTTTTTCAGTGGTTTAAATTCTTCTTTCACCTGATCGTTATAAGCTGGATTAAAATCAATTGCGACACGTCCCAGTAAAACCAAATCCATTGGTCTTGTTTCATCAAATTCTACATACTTCATAAAAGTGTCCTCCCAAATTCCTTTTTTACTATTTTTACTATGTGTGTGCGTGCTTTATTTTTATTTGTGTGCTTCACATGTTTTCTTTCTGGCTTTATAGTAGCACTTGCACACACGTTTTACAAGTGCTTTTTTTGTTTTTGCACACTTTCGATATTCTGCACAATTTAAAGGCTCGATTTTATAACAATTTCACCAGTTTCTTGTGTGCTTTTATGCGTGTTTTTTGGTTCGCAACAAAAAAAGAACCCTTTTTTATGAATCAAAAAGAGTTCTTTGCTTATTTCTATTTTCTTTATTGCACATTATATTTTGTTTTAATACTGATTTCCGTATACTGATACTCTTCCTCCGGCAGACTGCCGTGTTTCAGACATTCTTCTAAGATAGATACTGCCCGATAACCCTGCTCGTATCCTTCCTGATCAATCAGGAAATCCACGGTATCTTCATTTAATGCTTTTACATTTTCCGGTGTCACATCATAGATAATCACATAAGGGCGTTTTTCCAGATTCAATTCATCAAATGCAGCTTTAACACCTTCCTGTCCGCCGGATGCCACAAAGATTCCCTTCAAATCCGGGAATATCTTCATTGCATTTACAATAATCTGCTCTACTTCTTTTGCATCGTCCTGACTGCTTTGCACGCCAATCAGGTTCATCTCCGGAAACTGTTTTCTGGTTTCCTCTATAAATCCATCAATTCTTCTACTGCCGGCACGGTTCGAAAAATATCCGGTAATTCCAAGAACTTTTCCCTTTCCATGCATCATAAGACCCATCAGTCCCGCTGCGGTCTGTCCGCTCTTCCAGTTATCCAGTCCCACAAAACAATTCCGTTTTGTTCCAATGATATCGGTATTAAATGCGACTACCGGAATCTGTTTTTCTTCGATTAAATCATTTAATTTTTCCCGAATCCGGTCACAGTCTACCGGCATGATTGCCAGTGCCTGAATCCCTGCTTCTTCCAGTTCCAGAATGGATTTCAACTGTGCTTCTTCGTCGACAGAAGGATTTTCCTTTACAATCACCTGAACTCCTGTCTCCAAAAGCCGTTCTGCTGCATCATAGATTCCCTTATTTACCTGAATCATAAATGGAGAATTGGAAAGCTGTGTTACCACACCAATCCGATACGTCTCCTCAATTTTCTTTTGTTCCTGTTCTTTTTTTCTCTGATGTTTCGGAACATATCCGATTTCGTCTGCAATCTGCCAAATCTGCTTTGCAACTTCCGGATTAATTCTTCCTCTGTTATTCAATGCCCTGTCCACAGTTCCCCTTGAAACTCCAGCCAGCTCTGCAATTTGCTGAATCGTTCCCGCCATAAATTTTGCCTCCGGTGCTCTAAATTTTACACATTGCACACAAATCTATTTGATTTTTGGAATAAAAAGCACACATTTTTGTTTTATTATATACTCATAGTGTGCATTTGACAAGAGGAGAAATGAAAAAGATGAAGTGCTTTGTACAGCGGACATTCGCAATCCGCTTTGCGATCTGTCATTGGAAGCTTTCAACTCCCACTGACATAAGCCTCCCCTCACCCGCTGCTTAGTGCTCCGCGCACTTGAAGCGGAGGAATGCTTATCTGCGTTCAAAAAAACACCCCATCTTTTTCTATTGAATCATTTAAGAATACACTTTTTTAAATTAAAACAACACTTTCTTCGCATCTTCTGCCTGTGCAAATGGTCCAGGAATGACATCCATGCCACGGTGTCCGCCAAAATAGTCTTTATCAAACTGAATGGCTGTTCCATCCGGATTTTCAAATCTCTGTTCCGGCTCAAATGCTTTTCCAAGTATATCGGAATGAATCATGCGGTCTTTAAACTCACCGACTAAATCATATACATTCGTATCTAAGTAATAGCTTCCCTCTTTTTCTACAAGATCCACTTTTGCTTCTTTATCTGAAATAACCAGTCCATTCACTTCATTTTTGCACGCTTCTGCGCCATTTAAGTATACATTTCCCTCAATCCATACCGGAAGATGCCCAAAGTGTACCGGCTCTAATTTCTTCATATCCACTGGTTTTGTGAAATCAAACTGAGAAATCCATTCGTCATAAGTCGGATATTCATCAAACATCCAGGTTCCTGCTTTTCTATTTTCAGAATCAAATCCTTCATCAGAATCGTGTGGAATAATCACATCTTCTGACGGCCATTTCTGAACAAAGATATTGTTGTAAATTCTGTCATCCCCATGAAGAATGGTCATAAATCCCATTACTTCTGTGCGGTGTGGCATATGATATGGCGTATAACGCCATCCGGTTCCATCACCAACGCAAGTCAGCGCACCACAGATTAAGTTATGTACCAGTGCAACACCCTCTGTTGCAAATCTTAAACTTGCATCGGAAAGCATTACGTTATTATCAATCAAAGTCGGACCATGTCCTACTTCAACAAAGATATCCTGAGACATCATACCGCCTTTTAAGCTCTTTGCATAAGCCGGTTTCTGGTTGTCATGTAACAGGTTCTGAGTCAGTCTTGTACCCTGAGCTTCCCAGTCACACCAGATACCCATTGTACAATGATGAATGTGATTACGGCGCATTGTTACGTCGATTGCAGCGTGCATCTTAATGCCCGCAATTTCAGCTCCACCCTGTTCCATCATGTTATTGATATGATGAATATGGTTGTCCTCGATGACACTGAATACACCGCCCATACGACCGATAATACCGCCCTGTTCGCAGTGATGAATATTATTACGGCGAATAATATGTCCACCGATGTTTTCCTTTAACCAGCCATGATACTGTCCTCTGCAGACTGCATCACGTTCCATCTGAGTCGGACTCTTTACATATTTATAAGTAAAATAATGGTCATTTTCAGGGTCTAAATATTTTCCTACGGAAATTCCGGCACATTTACTGTTTGAAATATCACAGTCCTCGATAATCCAGCCCTTGCTCCAGTGTGGTCCAATCATACCATCCTGAAATGCTGCTGGAGGAGCCCATGTTGTTGCTGCTTTATTAATATTAAATCCGCTTACTGTAATATAGTTTACTCCGGTTTTTTCCGGCATAAAGCACTCACGTCTTACGTTGATTTCTACATTTTCTTCATTCGGATTTTTACCCTGGAAGTTTGCATAGATAATAGTTTCATCTTTTTCTTCATCCTGCTCGGTGTACCATTTATAAATAGAATCTTCCGGTACCCAGCTGCACTCATACACTTCACCTTTCATGCACTCTTCTAAAGAAACTGCCTCATAAAGTGCTTTATCATTTAAATAAACACAGCCTGTGTGCTTGTCTGCCTTTGCAAAGTACCAGTCACCATAAACAACCGTAGTATATGGATTATAATTTCCAAAAATGCTGTTTGCAATTCGGCATACCCATACATTTCCTTCATACTTCTGCCAGCTCTTTACCTGCTCTGCACCAGTAATAACAGCCCCAAGCGGCTGGGTGCTTCTATAAGAAATACGTGCATCCTCTTCTCCTGCATGAATTGGATTAACATATTCACGATAAACACCAGGAGAAACTAAAACCTCATCTCCTGCCTTTGCTACTTTTGCTGCATCATTGATATGACGAAACGGCATGTTTGCAGTACCATTTCCATCACGACCTGCATTTGCATTTACATAAATTCTCATGATTCAAACTCCTCCAAAAATAATAGTTTCAATTTCTATTCGCATATTTATTTTTCTGAAATGAAGTATAGCATTCGATAATTGAAAATACAATTTATTTTTGTTTGAAAAATCTTGAATCTTGTGTGGAGATTCTGCCTGCATTTTCTCCTGCCACTTTTCCAACCTCATTATATGCTGTCTGAAAATAATGATAGCTGTCTTTCATGAGTTCACGTGCTTTCATCGTATGAAATTCATCACATACCAGTATGATATCTTCCACTTTCTCTGCCAGTTCCAGCTGGGTATGGCGAATTTTTCTATATGCCTTTTCATATCCATCTTTGCCATTGTATTCCCCGATTGTAACCAAAAAACATTTCTCAATTCCCGCTTTTCTTAGTCTTTCAAGCATATTTTTAAATTTCTTTTTGTAATCGTCTGCTAAAGTACCTCTATCTCCATCGGTTTCTCCCTGACACCAAGCTACATATTTATGCCGAATTTCTATTTGATTCTTTTTTGCATACAAAACTGCTTTTTCCAATCTTTCGATGGCATCTGATAAATAATCCTCATTTCCCTGCCATTCACAGATAGCTGAACCACCTTTACTTGCGGATACTGCCAATACTGGAACTTTTGTTTCTTTATAATATGCATTTACAAAAGCTGTCACCATAGAACCTGTTTTCATTCCTGGTTCATAGATACCATTTGAATTATTTTCATTCACACCAAATGGCTCTTCTATTTTGTGTATATGCTCTGGGTCGCTGACTGCCCGATACTCCATTCCAGCACCATCTAAGAGTAAAGGTGCTGGCTCGTTCCATTTTTCTGTTGAAATTCCTCTTCCTGCCATGTTTGACTGTCCGGCAAATAAAATTAAATCGTAAGTTTTCATATTTATCATTCCCTCTATCCTCTAAGTAATATAACTCTTTATTATCTTATACGAAACTTAGCAAATTTGAAATGAAAATGAATAAGTCCTGTTTTTTATTTGAACAAACTATACATTTTTATTTTAGATACAAAAAAGACCATCACATTTTTAAATGCAATAGCCTTTTTTCATGCGGGCAACAGGACTTGAACCTATCCTAATATTTACACGCAGATTTAAATATTCATGCCAAAACAAAAAGAATCCTGTAATTACAATATTCGTCCATGATGTAGTTCTCTTCTGATATAATTAATTATATCAAAATATAACACTATGCAACACGAAATGCAACACGGAGATGATACAATTTTTAGTTGCCAGCAAATTGATAGTAATTTTATGCTGGCAACTATTGTCAGACAATTCACTCAAAAATTTATTTGAAAACATCCATTTAAATAGGTAGAAACTCGACTTTGTAGTCTAAGCAGAAGCTTAACTCAAATTGCAATCAAGTCACGCCACATGTCCTGTCCACAGATGCCATCGCCTTTTCCATTGCCAAGTTTTTTGCCTTGCTTCATTCGCTCAATCTGATACTTGTTGACTGCAATCATAAGTTCTTTCCCAAATTTTCTGTCAAGAGAACCTTTGTAGTACCCTCTCGCTTTCAAAATTTCTTGCAAGAGTAATACACTTGTGTTAGAGTCTCCTGCTTTACAGATTTTTGGTTCAAACATATATTGTACCTCCTTTGTCACATTTACTGTTGTATTAGATGCGCTAGTATTAGTATTATTTGTACTCTTTGCATTAGCAATTTCTGAAAAAGGAAAATTTTTCCCTGGACAATTTGTTGAGCATACTTCTCTGTGAGCCTGTACTTTACTAATTTTATATTTCTGCTTAAGATAAGCTACAAGCTCTTTTCCGGCATTAATCTGTGCCTGAGGCATAGTTTCCGTCATATAAGAACCCTCGAAGCAAATTCCAATGCTATCAAAATTTGAGCCAGATGCGTGTGCTCCTATTTTATTTTCTGGACGCAATCTGTAAACAGTTCCATCTTTTTTCACAAGGAAGTGATATCCTGCTCCAGACCAGCCGTTGTTCAAGTGCCACTGATGGATATCCTGCGCAGTACAGTGACTAGCTTCTGCGTGATGAATAATAATTCTGTTTGTACTGTTTCTATTTGTCAAAGCAGTTCTGAACTTTAAATTTGTTTCAATAATATTCATGCCAATCTCCTCTTTGTTCTTCAAAAAAAGAGGGCTTTTCTGCCCTCTAAGTTTATTTTTTATTGTATTTACTTCTGTTCCAGATTTTTGTAATCCGTTCCCATCCTCCTGTGCTTACTAAATACACAATAAAAGCAGCAATCATGGCAGCAAAAATATAATACCACTCAATCACTACTTTATAGTAAGTGCACAAGATAATTACGCTAATTGGTGTCAAAATCAATGCTGTGACTAATGCAATGACATTTGTCTGAATCTTTTTAAGACCCGGCATTTCTTTGATTGACTGTACAATTACACTTACCAAAAAAGCAAGAACTCCGATTCCTGTCAGCAAGTAACTCATATACTGCAATAGCATCTCTGCACTAATTACTCTTTCCATTCTGAACCTCTCTTTCTAATTCTTCCAAACTATCAATTCTGTGATGAGCAGACCGTGTGGACTGCTCTACCACTACCATTCTCTCAATCAGATTATTATGTTTCTTTACTTTTTCTTCCAACTGTTCAATGCGATACATTGTCAGCTTATTCGCCGTCATAATCCCCGCAAGAGACCCTGCAAGTGTGCCAAGCAAGGAGCAGACAGCAACTACAACTTCTGGTTGCATTGCGCCACCTCCTATGCTAATACCCAACAAAGATTAATATAATATTCTTTATTAGTCTCTGATAATTGTGAGTCATTCACAAGAGCTACTACTCCATCTGTATTAATTCCGATGTTTCCGTAGCGCAAATCATATCGAGGAGCAAGGAGGCGCACATAGCGATTCGGGCGATAACCCGCTGGAATCGTTGCAAGTGTTGCACCTGCCGCTGTTGCGCTTGTTTTTAATCTTCCTAATGCAACCACAATATTGCCATGCTTTCTAAGTGTGATATCTCCTGTGCTTCCGCTTGCTAATGTTGCTTTTGCTGTCGTGCCGTTAAAAATCGCTTCCGCTGTTGTTGTAGAATTATCTGAGTTTGTATGTGCTACCTGTGCCGAATCTGTTTTGTGATGGTATTCATCCCATGTACTTCCATTAAAAATTTTAAAAATTGCTTTCTTAATTGCCATTCTTTTACCTCCTACTATATATTAATCCAAACAGTTCCAGTTGCGACTACGGTCGGAGCAGATGTTTGAGTATAAATTTTTGTTCCATCTGCACCTTTAGGACCAGCCGGTCCCGTTGCTCCTTTTTGTCCAGTATCTCCTTTCGGTCCAGTCGCTCCAACTACTCTACCTAAATCAACTGTGCTTGCCATTTCTTACCTCCATTTTACTTACGGATAAATTGCAATCAAATGTCCATTCGAATCAATCTGAAACGTCGGGCTATCACCTTTATCGCCTTTGTCGCCTTTTGCTCCGGTTGCACCGGTGGCACCTTTTGCACCTGTATCTCCCTTATCTCCTTTAGCTCCGGTTGCACCGGTGGCGCCTTTTGCTGCTATCTGTAACCAATAAGTCGTATTCGTTGGAATGATACTAGAAGAAGCAGTGTGGCTCTTGATACAGGCATAGGTATTGCCATTGTATGTAACGATATCAATATAAGATGTATCATTCACATAAGCAGTTCCGGATGCCCATGCATTTTTCAGTCTCATACTGACACCGGTCGAACCTTTTGCTCCGGTATCTCCCTTTGCTCCAGTTGCGCCAGTGTTTCCGGTTGCTCCTTTTGCTGCAATTTGAGTCCAGTATGTAGTATTTGTCGGAACGATGTTGGAAGAAGCAGTATGACCTTTTGCACAAGCATAAGTACTGCCGTTGTAAGTCACAATATCAATATACGTCCCATCATTGACATAAGCAGTTCCAGATGCCCATGCGCCTTTCAAACGCATACTCACACCTTTTGCACCTTGTGCCCCCTGCGGTCCCTGCGCTCCAATCGGTCCTTGCGCACCTGTCTCGCCTTTTGCACCTGTCGCTCCAGTAGCTCCTGTTGCCCCCTTGATATTGCCGGTCTTCGACCATGCACCAGAGGCTCTTTTATATACATCAAAATTCGATGTATTTAAGAAGAAATCTCCGTCTTTTCCCTGTGATGCAGATGGTGCAGCTGTTCCGGTCAACCATGTTGCGCCATCTGCGCCCTTAGCTCCGGTTGCACCTGTTGCACCCTTTGCACCTGTCGCTCCGGCTGCACCGGTATCACCTTTATCACCCTTGTCACCTTTTGGTCCTTGTAAGTCAACTACCATCTGGAAACCGGAGATATGTACTTTATACCCTGCCGGAAGTCCCGCTTTTAACTTAATTCCCTTTCCGTCTGAGTTTTCAGTAAATGTCGTTCCATCCTGTCGTACACCATTAACATATACTTCCAGAGCATTTCTTTTTAACGGAAACTGATAATCTGTCCAAGAAAAAGAAGTCTGTCCCTCTGTAGAGGTAAAAATCTTCTCAAAACGAATATAACTTTCTGTACTTCCTGCCGGTCCCTGAACACCCTGTTCACCTTTATCACCTTTCGGTCCCTGTGGTCCAGTCGCACCAGTATCGCCTTTGTCACCTTTTACACCCTGAATACCCTGTGGTCCCTGAATGCCTTGGTCTCCTTTATCACCTTTCGGTCCCTGAATACCTTGTGCACCAGATAAGTCAACGATATAAGTATAGGCACTTGAACTTTTGCAATATAATTTACCGGTATCTACATCATTTACACTTCCGGTATCAATCATGACAAAACTTCCTACACTTACTCCATCTGTAGAATATCCAGCGTTCATGGCTGATACACTTTTGTAAATTTTAGCGATTTTAAACGGCTCTCCTGGGTCACCTTTTAGCCCCTGCTTTCCTTGAGGTCCCTGTGGTCCCTGTGCTCCTTGCGGTCCCTGCGGACCGATTACTTTACCTAAATCAACTGTACTCATTATTTACTCCTTTAATCTTCATAAATTGCAATCAAATGTCCATCGGTATTTATCATCATCTGAGGTGTTTTTCCATCTTCTCCTTTTATTCCCTGAATCCCCTCTACCAACTGCATAGAAGTGGTGGAAATATCTGAGATTTTTTCTAAGATGGTTTTCTGTGTCGTTCCAAATGTCGGTGAAATAGAATATCCATTCTCGTCAAAAGTCTCTGTCGTCTCAACAATTCTCTCATTCATGTTTACTGCATATTCACGGTCAACCGTTACAACGATATCTCCGATATCCCATTTAATTTTATACTGGGAAGAATCCACTTCTGAGGAGTAAGTGTCATTACAAGCACATTCTGCCAGTTTTGACTTTCCTCTATCTGGAAGTGCTGTATCATCTTCTATATCTCTTGCATCAACAAACAGCTCATACCGCTCTAATCCAGAATTTTCATTTCCAACATAACGAATACGGCGCTCTGCTCCCTCTCCCTGTCCTGCTACAATCGCAGTATTTTTATATTCAGAAATATCTGAGATAAATTCCCGATTTGTGACATTATCATAATCTACATTAAAAATCATTGGTGGACGATTGCTTTGATTCGCAGAACGGTCAACTCCCTCTAAAACTTCAAATAAAAGCTGTTGGTTTTCCGGAATTAGTGAAATACTCACACCAAGCCCCGATGCTTCGCATAGAGCGGTTACTGCCTCATCTAAATTGTCATACCTGGTCTGGTAATACACTCTGTCGCCACGTCCTGAGGATGCTTTCACCTTTAAAAATGGAATATTTCGCTTTGTATCTGTCGCATTTGTGGCATTCGCTTTTACTAGACTGCAGATAATATTTTCTGCAGTGTCATGAAAACTATGATATGCAAGCCCTTTCGGAGGGTACGTTATACGCTGCGTTAACAAATGCAACAGTGTATATCCACTGATGGTTGCGGGTGTACTAGAATTATCATCGTCAGAACATTCAATTCTCTTGATAATTCCAGTTTTCTTCCTGTCATTATCCAGCATAATATAGTTCCCTATTTTCATCTGCTTCGTAATTCTATACACAAAAATTTGGAACGTCCCGTATTTTGTCCAGCGTGTAATAAATTCCAACCCCTCATAAGCATCCAGTTCACCGATAAATTTCAAGTTTTTATCAAAAAATCTTACGTTAATTCGTTTATCCATATACTTCCGCTCACCGCCCCTGATGGTGTTGTGCTCTGTGTATAGATGTTTCGCCATCCTGTTCCTTGCTGTTGTTTAAACCACTCGTCAAACAGACGCTGATTTTCTTTCATTGCGGCATTATAAGCAGTTAAAGTTTTTGGACGAATTGCACCGCATACAAGATTATTCGACCTCTCATCTCTTTCAAGTGTAATTCCTCCGTTTTTAGTCACTCTATACTGTCCTAATGACAATTCATAAATAGAATCCGTTCTTGTAAGCGCCGGTGTTGATGGAGCACTGGATGCACCGCCAGCTCTTACAAGCAGTCTCACAGATGATTGAGCAACATTCAACTGCAAAATCACTCTATATTTTTTTGAATAATTTACATCCGGAGAAAGCTGGAACTCTTTTGGCGAATCATTATAATGATAAAAACCTTTTAAAATAGCAAATCCTTTTCCTACCGTCACTTTTCCGGAACTGATTGCAATTGGGTACTGCATAGAACCATCAGAATTTACTGCAATTCCGGATTCATAGATATTATCAAAATACCGGTTAAATTCTTCCTGCCCATATTCCGTACCCCCATTAAAAAATCCATAATATTCCATTTTACACTCCTATATATCTGTTTTTGTATCGTACTTCCACGGACTGAGGGTCTAAACCGTTTTCAGACGTATATTCAAGCATGTTATCACCTACTTGCAAGGAGAAAAATACAGACTGCAGATCAATGTAATCAAATGCATCTGTGCTTACTCCACCTCTTATAATTTCAACTTTCTTCTGTCCAAAAGCAGTATTGATATACAAAATATCATCCGAAGTCAGTTCCCTCTTAATTCGGATAAATTCTCCTGTAGACAAATTCGTAATCTTAGGATTAACTGCCGGTCCGTGAAAATAAATTTCAATAGGTGCTTCTGTATGTCCGGAATTAAAGACGTTCTTTTTAGGTTCTCCCCTCTCTTTGAGCTTAAAAGGGAGCGTGAATTTCCACGCCCACCCTTTTACCCATGTAGAAATTGCCTCTCCAGTCTGCACAATGTCCTTGAACATTGGATCCATACAGGAAAGTTCTATTTCAAATTCAAGAACATCATAAATATTCTGACTTGTAAAACGAAAACTTTCTACTTCGTATTCAATTTCTCTTTCCACACCAAGATGATTCACCGTTAAAATTCCGGAAGAAAACGGACTGAAAAAACGGATTAATTCCTGACGCTTATCGGATTTATCCTCGTTTCCGAGATAATCCGCTGAAATAGCAATCGGTCTTGAAAGAACTTTTTTTCGCTTTAACCGTTCTCCAATAAAGTTCGAATTTACGCTTTTTTCCAGTTCATAATCTGTTGCTTCAATTCCGGAATATTCTGTTACACCAAAATCTGGCTCATCTAGTACAAGCGTCTCTTCTCCTTTCGAAAAGCTAAACACTATCCTATTCAAGTTAATGCCAACCTCCTTGCTTCTTTTCTGAGAGCACGGCTCATCTCTACTGGAGACTGAACTGGCTGATAGAAATTAATCTCCTGTTTCACTTCTGTATTTTGAGAAGCTGCATGTCCGTAAGCCTGTGGTGCTCTTTCGAGCATTTTGTTTGTCGTGATTCTGGAAACTGTTTCACTTACTGCTCCTCTCATCATTCCAAGCAGAGACTTTACATCCACCTGCATGGCATCGGTTACCATTTCCGCAGCCTGTGTTACAACAGAAGTATTATCTTCCATTCCTCCACTGATACCGTAATCAAACATCTTACCAATCCAGCCGCCCACTCGTGATGGAGAATGAATTTGTAAGTTTGCCTTTGCCGCATTAGCTGCCGCACTTGCTACAGATGCCGCTGCGCTTGCAACCCCATAACCGCCCGCACGAATACCATTCGCAAAGCCATTTGAGAAGTTTACTCCAATCGAATAACTGCCACCAGAATTATTTGCCAATGCTTCTCTTGCTCCACTTCCAAGAGAAGCCGCTGCCGATGAAGCACTACCTTTCTTTTCATTAATTCCGTCTACAAAACTGGAACCCAGCTTGTTTCCCTGAGATTTTGCAGAACTTGCTACATTAACACCACTCAATCCTTTCGTTGCCGCTGTTCCAAGTCCTCTTGCCGCACTCGAAGCACTATTTGTTCCATTTCGGATTCCAGCTGCAAACTGATTTGTTGCGGTTTTTGCCTGTTGAGTAAAATTACTCGGGATATTTGTTCCTTTTAAGGAAGTTTTTGCAGAGTTTCCAAGTGCAGATGCTGATGATTTTGTATTTCCCTGCCCTGCTGATAATGTCCTTGCAAAACTTTGTGTTGCTGATGTCGCTGCGGTCTGATAGTTTCCAGCAACAGACATATTTCCAAGACCAGATTTCGCCGCATTTCCAAGAGCTGATGCTGCCGATGAAGCACTACCCGCCCCGCTGTTCAAGCTATTTACAAGCCCTGATACTGCACTTTGAGACTGGGAAGAAAATGTTCCTGGCATATTTCCGGCAACGATTCCGGTATTTGCCGCATTTCCAAGAGCCGATGCTGACAACTGCATAGATTCTGCACTGCTCAACAAATATGTATTCGCTGCTGATGCGGCGGCAGATGCATTTGAGCCAAACACTGCCGGCATGTCTGCCGCCGTAAATCCAGTTGCGCCAGACTGAGCAACTGTTAATGCCGCCATATACAGTTCTTCCTGATGCGCAAGCACTTCATCTACTGTCATTCCGCACGCTTTTGCCGCCGCAAACACTGCTCCGGAATAATCTGTTTCCGTAAATCCTCGTGTAATTGCACTTGCACTGTTTCCTGCCGCTGTCCGAATAAAATCCTCACCAGTTTCAAGCTGATTGATTGTGGAATCAACTGCATCACTTGCTTTCTGAGCAGGAGTAGTCTGCGTATCAACTTCATCAATGCCTTGAATCAACTGTTCGATTGCTTCTGTTCCGACATCACCAAGTGCACCACTATCTTTTAAGTAGGTGGCAAATGTCTTTATGATTTCGTCAGAGGTCATAGAAGAGATGTGTTGAAATTCCGGAACTTTATCTTTCATTCCTTGCATCATCTCACTCATGCTTGAAGCTAATTCTTCTTTTCCCTCTGGACCCAATTTTTCAATATTATTAATTGCATTTGTAATTACATCTTGAAGAGTCTTTGGAATTTCTCCACCAGAGGCTTTAATTTCCTCTGCCGCCATTCTGAAGCCTTGCGACATTTTTGCATAGTCAGTAGATTCAAGTGCTTTTTCTATTGTTTCCTGACTATACTTTACACTTTTTGCTGCTTTATCTGATTCAGTTGGAATCTTTGCATAAGCATCCAAAGCCTTTTGTATACTTTCTGGTGTTCCCTCACCAAGTAAATCCATAACTTTGTCCAGGGAACTGGTTTGAACTTCTGCTTTCTTTGCTTCTTTTGTCGCCTCTGAAAGATTTTTTCTTGTGCTTTCAAGATTTTCGTTTGCCTGTTCAAATGCCTTAGCATCGTTTCCGTTCCACGCTTTTGCATACTCATCTAATGCTTTATTATACTGTTTCTGGGCTTTTGTTAAATCTGCCTGTATTTCAGACTGCTTCTGCAAATTATCGGCATATTGATTTGTTACAGCTTCCTGCACAGCTTTCTTTTTCAAGCTACGCACATATTCATCAATGGACTGTGTTACATCTCCAAGAGACTGCTTCACACCCTCATTATTCTGAATAAATCCATCTGCGGTAATGGAATACTCTGTTCCCATTGCCTCATTTAGCTGATTCAAAATAGAGCCTGCAAGCTGTTCACAGCCTTGTTTCATCTTTCCGGTTTCATCAAAGGCTTCTGACAATTTACCTTTCAGACGTTCCAGAGGAGCCGCGGAACTTTCTGCTGAGTTATTTGTGCTTTCAATCGAACTGGATAACTCGTCTAATTCATTTCGATTCTTCTCAATCGAAGCGGATAAGTTATCAATTTCTTTCTGGAATGCAACCTGTTCTTTGCTTGCCTCATTTGATTTAAGTGCAAGAAAGGCAATTCCACCTGCCAGTGCACCAATTCCGATTGCAATCATTGCCGCTGGATTTGCGCTCATCACCGCATTTAATGCAGCCATTACTCCACCAGCTTCGGAAGATACTCTGCTTAACTTCGTAATTACAGATACAACTGTTGTAACCGGTCCGCTGACTGTTTTAAAAGTCTTAAAAGCAGCTACAAGCGAAACAGTAACAGGTGCTATTTTATCCATATTGTCAGCAAGTTTAATGAATATTTTTCCAAGTCCGCTTACGTTTGGTTCTGCAATCTTTACAATACTTTTTAATCCAGCATCGAACGTCCGTTTTAAAGCGTCCATTCCTTTTTTGGCTGGATCCTGCATTTTCTTTGGCAAAAGTTTAATGAGTCCAGTGCTTAATACATTTACAATCTCTGTTGCTGACTTTTTAAGCTGACTCTTATTGTTTACAACTCCTTTTGCAAACGCTTTGATTAAAGATACCGATGCGTTGACCATCTTTGGAGCAGACTGTGCTACTTTAACGGATAAATCCGCAAGCACTGCACCAGCTTCCTCTACTGCCGCATCCAGTCCACCATTTTGCAAAGCATTTGATATCCTGCCGACTGCACCAATTCCCTCTTCTGCCGCTTCTTTCAAAGAATCTTCGATGTTCTCGTAGATTCCGATGCCTAATCCCTCAAGAGCAGAATTTAATGTTGTCATTTTTCCTTGTAAGTTGTCCTGCATCGTATCAGCCATCTGTCCGGCTGCTCCGTCTGCATCTTCAATATAACCTTTCAGCTGGTCGAAACGTTCTCCTGAGTTCGCCAGTAATGCATTGACGCTCTTCAAGTCGACCTTGTTGAAAATGGTGTTTAAAACCTGTGTTCTCTCGCCCTCATTCATTGAGCCTAAGATTTTGTTCAAATCATTAAATGTATCATTTAGAGGACGCATCTTTCCCTCTGCGTCAAATACATTCAAACCAAGCTCTTCCATTTTCTTTTTCGCCGTATCCGTTGGTGCGGATAGGCTTAAGATAACATTTCTAAGGGCGGTTCCACCTTCCTATTCTTCATTGTCTAGGCTCTTTATCCTAGAACTAAGATTTCTCTTAGAGTTGGACTATATCTTCATCTTCAACTTTACTTGCTAAGATGTTGGGCACTCGTGGATAATTAGGCATACAAAAAGCACTCTTTTAATGAGTGCTTCTGGTTAGCTTCTTATCTAGTCTCTACGCTTTCTAGTGGTTTCCCTCCTAGCTTAGCTCGGTATTGCCTTGTCTATTCTTATTACAATTTTATCATAATTAGGTATAATTGCAATAAACGGCGATTAAATAAATTTAGGTTTCACCGAATTCACCCAATGTTTTTTCAAAGATATTTCTATCTAAGCGACCAAAAGTTTAGCCCCTTTTACACCATTGTCAGCGAAGATTCCCAACACGGTATTGGCTTCTGTCACTCCTCCAGCAAGTGATTTTGCAGTACCACCCACTGTTAAAAGTGCTTCGCCTAACTGCTGGACGCTTGTATTACTCTTTTGAGACGTCTTCGCCATTTTGTCAACAAAGCTTTCGACCGTTCCAGCTTTATCACCAAGGGCTGACATACTGTCTGTTACCATATCAGATGCAGTCGCAAGGTCCATGTTGCCTGCTGCTGCTAAATTAAGCACCGTTGGCAAAGTTTGCACTGATTTGTTTGTATCGTATCCGGCAAGAGCCATGTAATTTAATGCCTCTGCCGCCTGTGTAGCAGAGAACTTTGTTGTCGCTCCGGCATTTTTTGCAGCTTCCTGCAACTTAGAAAACTCTGCACTTCCATTGTGGATTTCTTCCGCAGACATTCCCATCGTTGCAGCCACTTGGCTCATTGCTGCTTCAAAGCTGGAGCCTACTTTTATTGCATATCCACCCATGCCAGACAGGGCGGCAGATGTTGCAGTAATCGTTTTTGTCGCTGTCGCAAGCCCTTTTGATGCCAACGAAGAGATTTTTCCAAGTCCGTTTTCGATTCCCTTGGTATCCAGACCGGTTTCTATTACAATTTTACCGTCTGCCATCTTCTCACCTCCTAAAGATAAGGTGAGGGGTCTCTGCCCTCTTTCAAGGCTTTGATTAACTCTTCATTTTCCTCTACCTGTTGGATTTTATAATATCTCTGCATTGCCTTATAAAAAGCAACCTGCTCCTTTGACAGACTCTTATTTGTCGTATCAATAATCCGATACTGCATAATCCGATGCAATGACACGGTTTCCGGAATATCATCCAGCATCGCAATAAATTCCCACCAGTGCAAATATTGAATGGTATGTAAATCAATGCCATACACATCATTTCTGCGGAAAGCAGAGTAAATTAGCCAGGCATCTTCCTTGAAATTCAGTGCTTCATTACTGTTAATTCCAAGTATTTTCTTTGATGGCTTACCTTTTTTCTCTTTCTTTCCACACTTTACAAACCAAGTTGCCTGTTTTACAGCCTCTGCAATATCATTTCGAGGTGGTGGTATTTTATACAAAATCTGCAAGCATCTTTCTATGTCTGCTAACGTTTCATCCGCATCTTCTACCACTTCCATATAGCGTAAAACAGTACGAAAGTCTGTATTGATTGGATATTTTTCACCATTTACTTCTAAATTTTCTGGCGGTTTTTCTGTCAAAAAACTCATATTTTATTCCGAATACAGTGCTAACAGATGATTCGTTTTCTCATTCATCACCTGCTCCTGTTTTCTTTTTTCTTCGCAAAGTGCAGTGTAAGCATCAATACATTTTAATAAATCATTTTCATATCCGCACACAGCTGTTCCAACACCTTCTCCGAAAATATAGTCAAATGCCGCTTTAATAGCTTCGCACTGGATATTAATCTGTTCTGGTAAACTCTTTCCTTGTGCTCTTTCTGCTTCGTTTGCAACACTTTCATAACTGTCTATTAGTTTCTGTGCCTGATTTGCTTCAAACACATTCAGATTCAATGTAAGCCCATTAATCTCCATTTACCTTTTCCTCCTGTTTTAATTCGGCAGTATTCTTTACTGCCTCTCTTTTTACTGCCTTTGTCAGCTTAGAAGAGAGGGATTTTACTCCCCCGCATCTTCTTTAAAGGTTTTCTTCTCAGGGTCGAAATATCCAAACACCCAGTCACCTTTACCAAGTAAGTTTCCAGAGCCTGTAATTTCTCCATCATTGTCTGTAAATTCAGCTACTTCAATCGCTACACTTCTTTTTCTTGCTGGATATCCATTTGCAGTTTTTGCCCCTGCCAGGTCTACACGGATATATTCCGCTTCTGCATCCGGTCCTGTCTTTTCTTTTCTACCAATGTCTACAATAAATTTCACTGCTTCTTCTGTCTCAATCATGTCCATTTCGAATGGAGCAGACCAGTCATAAGAGCCGATAGACTTTGTTGTAGATTTATTGTTTACATACCGTTTTGAAGTAGTCTGTGCGGATGGGCTATCATCAACCTTTGTAAATCCGGTCCCCATGAGCACGTACTGGTCTGTTCCTGCTCCTACATTTAAGTAATCCGCTTCCTGATATCTCTGTTTTACTGCCATAATTTACTGTCTCCTTTTTTGAAAATAAATAAATTCACACTGGATTGCATACCGAGCGGTCTTTGCTTCGGCATCTATCATGTAACCGTTTGTTGTTGCCCGAATGGAACGAGCTTCTTTTGTGCTGTCAAGTTTGGGAAAAACTCTGTCTCGTGTACAATCTTCCAGCCATTCCTGGAAGTGTTCGTAAAATTCTGAGGTATCAATATTTTCCATATCTCCCCAGAACACCCTGCTGCAAAAATGAAATGCAACACGTCTTATGCTGTCTCCATTTATATACCGCTTTACAATCGGCTCTGCTGGCACCGCTTCAACCATATAATTTGTTGGATTCTCTTCCAAGAAATCAATATCTACCTTTGAAAATGTCTCTTCAAACTCATCCAGGTACGGACACGTTGCAATGAAATCTCGGATAGCACCAATTACACTCATCCTCTTTTACCTCCACAAAACTTTGCTGTAGATTCTACAATTTCGTTTCCTCTGTCTGCCCACATTCGCTTATCCCACTCTTTACCAGCAAGTGGTGCTTTACTTCGGTTCTTTCCGGAATTTTCATAGTACTGACGTCTTGCATAAGGCTGACCGTAAGTAATATGGGTCGTTGATTCTACAGCTGTATTTTCAAGTGGTCCATTTAATTTCGGGACATAAGGCACACACAAACGTCTCACTTCATGAGTGAAGAACTTTTGTCCTGCTCCATTTTTATTTAAAGAACGTTTTAACAGGACTTTCTGTTCGTCGTCCATTTCAACTCGCACTCTTGTCTTTGACATTATGCGCCTCCAATCCGGATATGAGGTTCTAACCCTCTCCGATTGTCTGAGTGGCTTAAGATTCTTCCAAACAGCAAGCCTTTCTTCTCTAAATCGGATTCTTTTGCAATCTCATCTTCTAAGATTCCTTTTACAAACACATCCCCATTTGAAGCAGTGAAAAAGCCTGTCACATCTTCTTTTCTTGCATATTCTTCCGGCTCTAAGAACGTTTCTCTTCTTTCTGCCATCGGAATACGAATCTTTATCGAATCTGCACTATCTAAGCCTTTATCACTCACCGCTACCTTTTGGTCTGTGTACCAATGCACACCACAAAGCACGGTACGTTTATAGATGTACTGTCGTGTTGTCTTATCTAATCTTCGGTTGTAAAGGGTAATATCCGCATTTACAATCATTCCTCATCCACTCCCATGTATAAAATACCACTTGACATTAGATAAGTACTTGCAATCTGATATAAACGACTCTCAAACTCTTCCTCTGTCTGTTCTGTCTGATAGCTGACGGAATATCCATCGTTGTTTTCCGATACAATATTTCCTCTTACCTTTCTCTTTTGCATTGCCTCAGCCATTTCACAGATTGCATACTTTGCATTTTGTTCCCAGTCTTTTTCTGACCAGTCACATGCAATTCTTCCAAAGCTGAAATGTTCCAGACGTTTTTCTGCTTTCAATTCCAAAGAAAGCCAGGCACTTTCTGGCACCTGACTTCCTCCAAACCTTTCAATATAAAAACTATAATCTACTTTCATAATCTCATCAACTAGCGGTTTTTGCTGTATGTACATAAATACCGTCTACTTTGTTGTCATAAGTTTCTGCAATACCGACAGTTCTATAGTTAAACTGCCATGCATCTGCGTTCATGTTCTGTTCCGGTGTGAAAATTTTGGAAACAGTGTGCTTCTGATACTGGATAACTGCCTGTTTGTCAATCACAATAAAGTTCATCGCAAGTGCACCGGTATCTTTTGTAAATCCACCTGCTCCGGAAGCAGTCAGTTTTACTTTATTGAAGAACCTTCCCGATGGTACTTTTACGATTCCTGCAAATCCCTCCAGTGCTTTTTTGGAGGCAGTTGTATCTAAGTCATCAATCATTCCATAAAGTGCCGGATTAATGAACAGGTAACAAGTTGCAAGATTTGCCTCTGCATTTTCAATGTGATTTCTTGCTTCACGAAGTGCTGCAAGTCCTGCCTTTCCATCTGCAATATCTGCACTTACTGTTGCTACATTCTTTGTCTGTGCATAAGCAGACAGACGATAAGCATCCAGCTCCGGGACACCCTGTGTTCTAAGAAATTCACTGGATAATTTACCAAATGCGATACTCGCTGTATCGATATTGTCCATTGCATCTACAACAAACTTTCTACCACGGTCATAAGTACATTTCTTAGTTTCATAGTCTAATGTAATATCTCCTGCCGCATATCCGTTTGTTTTGGAATAATCTGCAAGACCCTGCATAGTCATTTTCGGAATCAAAATTTCGTTTGCATTTGCACCCTCTTTTACCAAGTTATTTGCTCCATCCAGCACAGCTGTTAAAGAGGATAACTTGTAGACCTCGTCCAAAAGGGTTGAGTACTGTTTTCTTAATTCAATTGCGTTTGGCATTCAACTTCTCCTTATTTGTTTTCCGGAAGTCCCATAGCCGCACGAAGTGCAGACACTTCATCTGCTCCGCCGCTGCCACCATTTCCGGTTGAACCTACTGGATTCTTAAACGGTTCATCTGAGCCGAAGAGATAAGCATCAGACTCTTTTACCGCTCCAATCGCAGCCTCAATGTCGGCAGACTGGTTTTTCGATGCTTTGAGTGTTTCCATGTCAAGCATTGCCATAACTGCCTTTTCATTTCTACCTCCGGCTTTCTTAATTGCGGCACTTAATTCTCCGGAAAACTGACGTTCTGCTTCTTTCTGGGCATATTCTGCATCTTTTGCCTGCAAATCATCCTGAAGCTTTGCAATTTGACTCTGCAAGTCTTTTACGTCCACTTCGTCAAATTCTTTCAGCTTTTCATTTACAGTATCAAGAGAAGATTTATACTCATCTCTCTTTGTAACTGCATTATCGTACTCTGCTTTGGTACGATAATTTTCTTTCCATGCTTTTTCAAAGTCTGCTTTTTTCTCTGCCGGAAGTTCAAGTCCAAATTCTTTAAGAATCTCATAGATATTTTTCATGCTACATTCCTCCTGAAATCATTTATTGACCGCTCTTTCAGCGGTATGGGATATATCCGGTTCTTTAATGCCTGCCGAAAAAAGGCATAAAAATAAGACGCCATCAATGCGTCTTTGTTAATCTTTTTTATAAGTCACTTCCATATCTGTTTCTGCTACAAATGTTGTTGTCCCCTTGTACGTTCTTACCGAATATCTTTAAGTTTTTCAGCGGAACTTTGACACTATCTTTACAAACTATTGGATTGCCAGATATCGTTTCAAAACTATACTTTTTCATTTTATATAGCTTTTCTGGTTTCATTCCTATAAAATTTGTATCATCTACCATTTCAGGCATTGTACTTCGACACCTCTTTCATCTGCCTCTTCTGGAATAATTGTCATAATTCCTTTCATCGTCGGAAGATAATTCGTATCTGCTCTGGCAGTAATTACTTGTGCACATTCTGCCGGAATCAATAAACAATCATTTTTATTTGATGTCTCCTCAAGTGCCACATAAATATCGCCTTGAGTAAAATTCTTAACCAAGTATTCAATTCCAGCAACATCAAATTCCAATTTTATCGGAGTATTCGCACTTGTTGCCTGTCTTTTAAAAATACACTTCATTTTTTACTCCTTATAAGGTTCCCATTTTTTTCTTGTTTTTCCCACTGACAACATAACACCTTTAAAAGTCGCCTCGTATTTTCCTGCTAATACACTTCCGGCTGTATTTTCTGTTACAAAAAGTCTAACTTTAACATTCGTAGCCTCTTTCGGAATAGATAAAGTAATTGCTTTTTGTTTTTCTGTAGATATCAACGTCTTATAACGATACTTGCCATTTTGCATATATGCGGCTCCAACGACTGCACTCTCATTTGGTACATTGCTTTTGTAGTCATCATATTGAAGAGTTACTGTTTTTCCAATAACTCTTTTCAATGGTATTGAATATACTACATTTACAAATTTTTTACTAGAAGCTGTTGCATTTGCCCCTATTTCTGCTTTAAGTGTAATGGAATATCCCTGTTTATCTACTTTTTTTTCTTTAATACCAAGTTCTGTTTCGGAACTTTTATATGCATTAAATAACTGTTTGCTTTTCTTTGACATCTGATATAACGTTTCTTTTTTAGTCCCAATAAACCTCATATCACCGCTTATCATATCTCTTTGCACTAAAACACTCCTCTCATGGAGTCAGTGCTTACAAGGTTAAGTTTTACCCCCCCCCGCTCAAAACTATTCTTTCTATTCATCAAATTCTCCTTTAAAAATAGTATAAAAATACCACCAGTCGCTCAACTGATGGTATTAATCAATATTCAATCTTTTTTGCAACTATCGCAATGAAAACTTTTTGTTGTTTTAAAATCTCCAACTGCAATCATTACACCTTTTTTACAACATGGACAGATAACTTTTTCGCCATTTCTTAATTTTTCCATAAATTCATTAAATTCATAAGGATTCATCTTGTCACCTCCATGGTAACTCTGGATATAATTTCTTTACTTTTTAATCAACAATTAGCTGACTGCCACACTTTTCACATTGAAAAGTATTTGTTTTTTTACAATCTCCTATTGCTATCATCTTTCCTTTGCACTTTTTACATAATACACATTTCCCCTCACGCAAAAGTTTCAAGCGTTCATGGGTTGGCATAAGCAAAGTATCATTCATAAAATCACTCCCATTTCAAATATGGATACATGTCATCTATATATTTCATTGTATCCTTAATCGTCTCCTTTGTCAATTTCTCACCTCTATGTCTGCATTCATTCAAAAAACATTCTAATTCTTGGTTTTTAGTATTTGGCTTATTGATTTTAGCATGTGTTGCTTCGTGTATCACAGTAAGAGCTGCATCTTTCACTTTCTTTACATTATCAGCGTATACATTAATTGTCCCTGATTCAAATGTCCCTGCTCGTCCTGGTTCAACATCCACCCCATAATATATATTTACAGGAATATCATTATCTTGTATATATGCTAATAATTCTCGTCCTATTTCAGATTTATTCATTTCTTTCATAATGTTATGAGGCTTTATAATATCCCTCCCCTTTTGCGGACTTCTTCCATCAAAAGTAGTAAAATTCTTTTCATTATCTTTATAACGTCTTGGTGCAATCTGAACAGTTCTTCTACCAGCCATCCTCCCCAGCCCATCCATATACACTCGTTCCATCTGCTCCGGAAGTTTCATTTTCTTTGAAAAGTCTTTATACTGACTTAGTGTATTAAGATATCTCGCCTGAGCTGCTATCACGGTATCCAAGTCTGCATTTCCCTGTTTCAGGTTCTTAATATTTGCTCTCTGTGCCCGCATGGTCGTTTCCATCTGCCGTTGTGCCTGTGATGCCTGGTATGCATTGTAGCTTTTGCCTTTGTACTCATGCTCTTCCTGCTCTTTTGCTTCCAGCTCTTCTAACTGCTCGTCTGTATAAGTCCTTGCAGAAAAACCATCCACAAAAGCATAGTAACTATGCTTACAATTCCATCCACATAAACCTCTTCCCTCTCCAAGTTCGCACACTCTTACAAGGTCATCGTAGCTGTAGACTTTACCGCCCCACCAGTGTTCTGGTCGGTGTCCACCATGCCATGTCACTTCGTATTTATCCGTTTTCAGGTCTTTTGCAACCATTTCGTTTATTTTACTACTCAACTGTGAAACACCTGTCATAATGGCTCGTCTTGCCGCCACAGGTGCACGGTTTTTCCATCCGGATGCATAGTCCACTGTTTGCAGTCCAGAAGCTGTCATTTCTTTTACGACTCGCCTCAAGACAGTATTATAATCAAATGAACCTGTTACAATATCCATACAGGCAGAATCTAAATACTTCTGGTAATACGTTGCCAGTGGTGTGAATACTTTCTTACCACGCATTTGCACGGTAAATCCCATTGACTGCGTAAGATTCTTTATCTCTCCCTGTGTCTGCTTTGAAATTGCATCTGCCCATTTTCTAATTGTCTCATTCTCTTCGAGCGGAATAAAATTACCGTTTATCTGCTCATAAGCATCTTTATTTCTGACATATTCCCAGTCACAGACTTTATCATACAAAGCCCAAATTTCCGGATAGGAAGCATTTAAAAGATTTTTCAATTCCTTTTCTATGAACTCTGTACTATTTCCAAGCAGCAGGAGTTTATTTATCTGATAATCTGCCGTGCTGGTAATTTCACCAGTTTTTTTGATTCTCCTTACAATATCCGCATAAATTCGGTCTTGCAAATCATAAAAAAGTTTTTCCGTCCGAAGTGGCAGTGTTCCTTTTTCGTCTGGTGTCATCATAAATGCTTACTCCTCAATCGGGTCAGGGTCTACACTTTCATCAATAATCTTCTTTGCGGCTTCTTCCTCTGTTTCACCGTACCACTTTGCACGATACTCTACTAAGGTCATCGCACCCATGTTTACATCCTGTCTATCCTGCTGCCGTTCTGTCTCTTCACTAGTTAAAATGGAATCACTGAATTCACAGAAGAACTCATAACCGGAAGTGTACATAGAATTATAAAATGCCAGTCCTGCCGCAAAATCTTCCAGACAGTCCCGAAGTTTTCCCTGTATTGCTTTTACACGATTATACTTTCTCGCCTTTGATGACTTGATTTCTTCCGCTGTCTTTTCAACATTCTGTACGTTTGAGAGGTCACCATAGCTTAAGCCTACAATAAACTCAATTTCTCGCTTATATTCTTCTAAGCCACGTTTAAACGCTTCGTCACGCATTTCCGGAGAGTACTCACGGAACAGTTCTTTGTCTTTTCCATCCTCAAGATTTAAGCCACGATACAATCGTTTGCTTAGTCGTGGCAGATTAAAACGTCCACCTTTTTGCTTTAGTGCTCTCTCATCTACGTGAATGGCACGTTCTCCGGAATTGTATTCCCAGTCAAGTCTTGCCGCTTGAATATCCGCTTTCATAATCCGCTCTTTCGCAGATTCATATACCGATACACCACAATGACTACCATCTACATTATTACGAAGCGGATTCCTGTAATATCCAAAATCCATTTGCTCCATTCCTGGATAACTGACCGGACCAGCTTCTATGTTCTGCCACTCTCCCACTTCTTCAAGAGAACATTCCTGTCCAATGTCAGCCTGTGTCTGCGAATGATAACACCTGTTTGAAATCGTAAGCACTCCATTTGCAATGGTATGCCGTTCTACTCTCGTATAATAATCAATCTCACCGATACGTTTTACCGTAAGAAACGCAACATCAGTTGGTCTGCCATTGTCTCCAAACTGAATCGGTATGAACTTATCCGCAGTAATAAACTCTGCCAATCCTCCCGGCAATGGTTTCAAACAAAAAGAGCCCAGTGCAAGACCATCTTGCAAGTGCTCATTTAAAAGTGTAAGCTGTTTTTTATATATCTTGTCCAATGCCGGTACAGAAATAGATGTTTCCATCTCTGCTAATACGGTATCTGCAAATTCACGACAGATACCTTGCTCTATCTTAAGAGACTGCACATCGCTACTAGTCCAGTCTGCCGCTCCGTCGAGCATTAACTTCCATTCGTTGATGGCATCAATCATTCCTTGCGATAATGCCACATCCGTACCAAGTATACTTTTTAATTGCGTATAGCCAAACATTCTCGCTATCCTCCTCAGAAAATTCTTAATTCCATCAAACATTTTCTATTCCTCATCAATCAGATACTTCATATCTCGTTCAATCGTATATTCAAACGCATCCAAGCTGTCAATGTCTGTACTTCCATCGTCAAGCCGTTCATCTACTAAGGATTCTTTATCATAAACCGCATCACAAAAAGCTGTCTCCAAGCTCTTGCAATCTTCTGTTAAGAAGAACCGTCCTGCTCCCATTAACATCTGTGTACAGCGAATACGGTCAATAATCGCCTTTTTCTTTGCTGGCTTTACAGACATCCAAGGATATCTCGTCTCTACATTATTCCGAATAGATGCGCCCAGAACAGATTCTGCGTTGTCGAAATATACCGTTTCAACATTGCAGTACTGCATGTATTCTCCTCGCCCATCCGTTACCGCATACCTATCAATAACTTCCTGTACAAATTCCAGAAAAAGCTCTGTCAGTTTCTTTGAGTCAATCCCTTCCGGATAATCGTCTACCATGATGCGCCTGCTCATCACACCAATAACTTCTCTGTAATTATCTGTGTATCCTCTTGCTACAAAAGCATGACCGGATTTATTTCCACCAAAGTCCAGACCAATTTCAAGCGACACAATATCTGTTTTCTTAAACTCTCTGCGCTCCGTATTGCCCTCTATTTCGTCTTTTATCTCACAGTAGAACAACTCTGACTTATCTGCAAAACGCTTGTAAATTGCCCCATCTGCACGCTTCCACTTGCCAAGTATGAGCCTTTCATACCACACCGTACCCTCGTACTCTTTGCAGAGCTGTTCTACATACTCAGGCGGTAAAAACGGATTATCAAAGATAGTGTACTTCTGCAAATAGATATCCAGTTCTTCGTTATCAATGAACTTTTTCAGCCAGTGTGTTGGCTGTTCTGGGTTGCACGCTCCATCAAAACACGAATACGGCTTGTCCAGTCGTGATTTAAGCATTTGGAACACATCTTGATTCCACTTTGCAATCTCATCACCATAACAATACTTAATGCTGGAACCCTGTATTTTTGCGACCTGGCTGACTTTCTCCGCTCCAAGACAATACACGTCCTCACCGCAGATTCTTGCGATATTCATACTGTTGATAGTTCCAATCAGTTTATCCGTGTACAGCTCTCTCATTGGCTGTAATACATTTCGTTCGATTGAAGCCTTTGACACTCCAAGAATCGCATTTAATCCTGGCTTTCCTTTTCTTTCTCGGATCCGGAACGGAACGATATAAGCAGTATCTACAAAAGACTTTCCGGAACGAACTGCTCCGGATTTAATGTTCCAGCGATGCGTAGCATGTAAAATATATTCATTCTGCTTCTTGCTTAACTGCATTGTCCCGCATCTCCTTTAGTATCGCATCCAGTCTATCTAACGCTTCATCCGTCTCGTTTTCACCAGTTATCTGTTGTTTCCTTGCCCTCTTTAACTCAATATCTTCGTCTGGTACTTCATACTGTCCTGCAAACCGTGCTACAGCCTCATAAGCCTTTACATCACCCTTTAGTGCTTTCTTTATCATTGCCATATTGATTGCACTTTCAAGAGTGCTGTCTATGCCAAGACTTTCCAGAAATGGAGTTAATTCCTCGTTCTCAATTTTTGCACTAAGCAGCAGGTTTAAAGTTTTTCTAAAATTCGCTCTTTTTCTCCTCGCCTCACCGGATGCTTCGCCAGCTCTTTTCGCTAATTCTCGGCGTTCGTTCGGAGTTCGATTATTATTTGCATCTTTTATGTTTTCATAGTTTGCCATCCACCCACCTTCCTGTCTTGCTAAATTTATGTATAAAAATAGCACCCAGTAAATACTGGATGCTATATGGATAAAATGTAAAGAAAAGAGAAACATGTAAGTTTAGCACTTACCAGCTCTTGTCCATTACCCGAACAAGTGGGCACACCGTCACGTGTGAGCAACAGCGGAAGGAATCGAACCCCCGACCTCTTGCAGATGCGTTGCAAGTGCTCTACCACTGAGCTACGCTTTGATGCGCCTGTTGACAATTCAACAGGCTGTGACTACATAACACTTAATACTTTAGAGGATACCTATGGAAATCAAAAACCAATGACCGTAAATAGGCTAGGTAATGAAACTTTGTTTGCTCTCTGCCTTTCAAACCCATTTACACTATATCATAAGGTGAATGTCTCATTCTATTCCATCTTTTAACGAATACCAACTTTTTCCATCAATGCTTCTTGAAGCACCTGTGAAAAGTTAATATTCATAGCAAGTGCTTCTTCATTTAACCATTCCGGAATTGTAAGTGTCTTTTTTACTGCTCTGCTATTGTGTCTGCGGTCATATTCAGCTTTATCGAACTGGACTACAACAATTACACCATCTTCTGGTTTTTCTATATTTTCAATATCGGATGCCTTTGGAAGTTCTTCTTTGGATTTGATACGGTCAGTCAATGCCAAGCCAAGAGCATCTACTGCCATATTATATGCCTCTTCCATATCATCACCCTCTGTTATACACTCAGGTAAATCTGGAAATGTAATCCAAAACCCTCCCTCTTCTGCTTTGTGAAAAATTGCTGGATAAAATAATTTCTTCATTGCCTTTACCTCCTACTTTTTGAAAGACAGGGGCTTATTTCAGCCCCGCCTGTTTCAGTATTGTCTGTTCTGTTCCCTTTTTCAAATCCTTATTATGTAAAGGAACAATTGTTTGGTTTCCAGTTTCTTGGTTTCGCATTTTTACATGCGAACCATTCTGACTGACTATGATAAAACCGTTTTTCTTTAAAAGTTTTATCATTTCACTTGGCTTGATTGGCATCTGATATTCTCCTTTCCTTAAGTTAATTCTATTATACTACGTATTAATACGTATGTCAACACTTATAAAGAAATCTTATCCATAATTTTTACATTTCAAAATGCTCTAATGCTCTTCCATGTATTCTATTCACTTGTGCCCGACAATATCCTGTTTTTGACATTACCTCTTCCCACTTCATTCCTCGAAGATAACGCATCCTTAACAAATCTGCTTCATCTGTATCGTCCATTCTTTTTATTTTCCCCTCTATCTCCATTCTGAGTTTTACTTTGCAAAGACGTTCTTCTTTCAGTTTCTCAATTAGTTCGTCCATCAACGCAACAAAGTCAGACAAATCTGCCTGACCGCTTCCCTTTGGCATCCCATCCATGGATACGGACGGAAACAACTTATCCGCCCGCAGTTCTTGGATTTCTTCCAAGATATTTTGTTCTCTTCTCTCTGCCTTTCTGTATTGCAAGAGGTATTCTTTTTTCTTGTCATTTTCCTGCTCCACTGGCATCGCCTCCTCTCGTGTTACTTGCTATCTTCTCATTTTCCGGAAGTCATCCCAGAAGAATGTTTCCTGCAAACCATTGCCTTTTACTTTGAAATGCAGCAGGATGAAATGCTCATAGACTCCTGCAACAGTCGCTTTCTTGATTTCCACTCTTTTGCGTTTTCTCCCATCCGAGATATCAGAATCTTCCACCTGAATCTTTACTTCTTTCCCAACACGAACATTATGTAATTGTTCCAGCTCCTGCTGTCTTTTCTTGTCTCTCTCCACCGCTCTCGTTCCCCAGAGCACTGGCTTAACAGCACTCTGGGATGTAATATCTCTATAACCCATTTATTTTTCCTTTCCGTTTATTTGATTACCTTGCACTTCCACACGTAAGATACACGGAATAATACTGAATTGCATTGATTTGCTTCATCTGTCAAAAAGTAATATCTTAATGGATAAAACAAATTAGGATTATCTCTAAAAGCCTCGTCCCTAGTCTTTCTTAAGATTCCTGTATACTTCACTTTGTCAACTAATGTTACTTCAACTTTCTTACCAAGCATTTGTTCTAACTTTTCTCTTTTCATTTCTCTCTTTCCTCTTGTGACGCATCAAGCCACACATCGTCTAAATTTTTTAAACTTTGAGTGAGTCCGTTTTTTACTTTTTCTAAAAACACCTTTTGCATTAATACAATCTGTCTATCTTTCGACATATTAGTTCCTTTAGACTCTGGCAGTGTGTCATTTAAGTCTTCCAGCATACCGAGTGATGCTGTTACAATTTCCTCAAGCTCCCCGATTTCACACATAATATGTTGAATTTCTTCACTTATTTTTGTACTCATTTTTATTCTCCTTAAACGCTTTTACAACTTCCGGAATGCAACATAGACATACATCTTCAATGTACAGATTGCATTTACACGTATCACAATTTTTTGTATTCGCCTTTTTATTCGGATTTCTTTCAGCTCTTTCAAAAAGTTCTTCACACTCTCTGAAATCTTCCACCATTCCGGTTGAGTCAAATTCCAGTGTGATTCCATTTTTTAACTCTACCCTCAAGATTTCTCTCCTTTCTGGATATTCACAACCAGCATTGTCATAGCTTCAATCGCTACATCAAAATCATGCCCTAATTCAACTGCGTCTTTCGTTCCCTGTTTTGTATCACTGCCATTTGCTTTACGTACAATATCTTGCATCATCGGCTTCAACGCTTTAAAATTAGCAATAGAATCTAACAATTCATCTTCTGTCAAAGATATAATTACTCTGTCTTCTCCCATGTTCTTTATCATTTCTTTCTCTCCTCCATCCATTTCTTCAAGTATTCTTCCTGCTCCGCATCGTCCACTTCTCTGTCAGTATCTCGAACAATCATCCAGCAGCTTGCTGTAAGTGCTAAGAGCACTAATACAAACATAATCACTTTCAATTTTACCCTCTTACGCAAATTTCAATTGTTTTCCTGTATCATCTATCAACAAATTCGGCATTCTCTCGCCTTTTTTCAAGTAGTTACAATTTGCTTCTACAAGCATTTTAGCCATTTCCGGCACAACACTGTTTCCAATTCTAGCCACTTGCTTTGCTACTGGATAGCTTTTCCAATTGTAATCCTTGTCAATGATATAATCATCTGGAAATCCTTGCATCCGTTTCAATTCTTCTGGCTTTAACATTCTTAAAAATATGTCAGATATCACATACTTTTGACCTTTGATATTAATCACAACATTTACTAGACCAAACCGGTCCTTTGTTGTAATTGTTCCCAGTGGTTTATCTAATTCTTGTCCTACACCAGAGCCATAATATTTTATTAAAAATGCAGACACAAGTCCGAAATGTCCTGGTGATGTAGTAATTGTATGTAAAGGCTCATCACATCCCTGTCCGATTCCAGTTTTATAATATTTTGTAATAAACGCTGTCACTAATCCATATCGGTTCGATGTATCAATAGTTTTAAGTGGCTCTGTAAGTAATTGTCCTCTGGAGTCTCCTTTTTTCGTTTCTCCGTGATATTGAATAATAAAAGCAAGTGCTTTTTCATTTTTTACAACATAGGGAGTTGGCGCATCAATAATATACTTCTTGATTCCATTTGCAATTCTCTTTTGTGTTGCCTCTGCAAGAGGCTTTTTCCGGTCAAATATAGATTTTCCTAAATCATCCCAAAAAATATACTCTCCACACTCTTTCCAGCGTTTAAAGCCTATTCCGTCTTTACTGTGCGTTGGTGATGGAAAACAAATTTCCCTGCCATCTCTTCGAAAAATTGCATACCAGCGTTTTCTTGTCGTTGGTGCTCCGTAATCTGCTGCTACTAATTCTCTACTATCAAATTCATACCCCAAATTTTTCATTGCAGCTATGAATTTCTTATAGTCCTCACCTTTCCGTTCTGGAATGGGACGTCCTTTCTCATCCAATGGTCCCCACTGCTGAATTTCTTCAACATTTTCCATGATAATTACTTCTGGCAGGATATCTTTTGCATGTTTATAAACCGCCCATGGCAGGATTCTAAGACCTTTTTTTCGAGGTTGCCCACCTTTTGCTTTACTATGACTTGTACAATCCGGAGATGCCCACATAAGAGCCACACGTCTACCTTTTATGTATTTTTTTAAGTTGACTTTAAAAATATCCTCAGTTAAATGCAATGTATCCGGATGATTTGTCCGATGCATCAATATTGCATCTGGGTCGTGATTAATTGCAATATCAACTTGTCTGCCTAATGCCATTTCAATTCCCACTGATGCACCGCCACCGCCTGCAAAACAGTCAATTATTAGTTCGTTCATTATTTTCTCACCCCTGTCAACTCATCAATAACTTTCTCTCTAAATCAGATACATCATAATCCCTGTTCGGAAAATTGCTGAATTTCGTTTTCTTAGTTTTTCCTGCTGCTGCATCCTCTTCGCACCATTTCGCAACAGTCTCAATATTATCTGTCGCTTTGTATTTTGCCGATTTTGCTCTT